>Ga0209698_10000443_pt1 | contig 47700 bp, 38 predicted proteins | sample LitLauG_LLR_2012_FD_187203 | JGI IMG/M metagenome (GOLD analysis project Ga0209698, IMG submission 187203) | Freshwater sediment microbial communities from Pennsylvania, USA - Little Laurel Run_MetaG_LLR_2012 (SPAdes) (version 2) | ecosystem: Environmental > Aquatic > Freshwater > Creek >...
CCATCGGGTGTAGGTCTCCTTTTCGGAAAGGCTTTAGCTTGCGAGGCCAAAGCCAACTTACACCCTCTCGCTTTTTACACAATCGAATTTACGTCACCCTTGAAGCCCACGTCGCGGTGCCGGAATTACACTGGGGGGTTGCGGGGCCGCAGAAACAGCGAGGCCAGGGCCCCGCCAACGGCGGCGAACACCAGGGCGGTAAAAAAAGATGTTGCCAGCGCCGACACGGTGAACAGGTTGTGGATGCCAGCTTGAAAACTAGCGTCGGTCGTGTTGACTCCGAACCTCTGCGCAACGGTTACCAGCGCATCGATGCATTGTTGCTGGGCGCGCAACACAATAATTAGAACGGTGAACACGGCGTTGACGGCGAAAACGACGACTCCCGCCGCTCCTCCAAGACGCATCCCCAGCGCAGTAGGAAGTACGAGCCCACTTTGACGGCGATAGAAAACAACAGCCAACGCGCCGGTCAATATGATGCCGAGAAATGGGATGATCCCGATGAAAACGCCGAGCCCGCCGGCTTTGAGTGCCGCCCGCGCGGCAAATCTGCTGTCCAACGCGCCGGCCATCCGGTTCGGGCGATCGGGATATTCCGCCGGAGGAGTTCCTTGAGGAAGGTCGCCTGGCGCAGGAATCAAACCCGCGCCAACTCCAGCCTCCGAAATCGCAACCTGCACGTGGATTTGAGGAGCGTGGCATTGCGGACAAAACGGCCGTCCGTCCTCGACCGCAGTTCCACATTGCTGGCAAACGTGCTCCACGTCATTGAAGCTAGCGCACAACGAACGAGAAGAGCAAGGCGGGGCATCGGGTGATCGGGCGATCGGGTCATCTTTACCCTTTCGGCACCTTGGATCATCCGATGTCTTTCAGATGGTGTCGTCTTTGCCTGTGTGCATGCGGACATAAACCAGCGCGAAGCGGGATCCCCGGCTGTTGGGCCGAACGGAAACAAGGTGCTGGTTCCCCTCGGTTCCCACTTTCAACTCCACTCCTTCTCCGCTGCCTTCATTGCCGCACGACACCGGCTTGGACAGTTCATCCTTACGGTCGTAGTTAGCGTGGCCTTCGTCCCAGGTGCCGCGGCACTGGATGGGTTTTCCGTATCTCTGCAGGTCTTTGTTGTAGTAGGCGATGATCTTGTCGGGAGCGTCGTCGGAGGTGAACTCCGCAGCCACCACTTTCAGCGAGAATCCTGGTAACGAAAGATTTACATTGGCGCTCTTTTTGTCGTCGCTGTCCTCTTTCGGGGCGGGCTTGGCGCCCGGATAGAGCGTCAGCCCCGCGTCGCGGATGTCCGCCTGCTCGCTGACATGCAGATCGCCCATGGGAGACTTGATGTCGACGCGCTTCTCGCCCTCTTTGCCCGCGTCACTCGTGTTGATGCTGCAAGCGGGAAGGACGCAGAGAGCGGTCAACAGCGCGCCCAGGGACAATTTCGCGATCAGGTTGCGGGAGTACTTTTTTGCATTGAGCGTTTCAAGGCTGAGCATGGGAACCTCCTGGGCTGGGTCGAACTGAGCTGGGTTGAGTTGAATTGGGCCGCGCGGGGTGCTCGATCCCTTCGCCTCGGGAAGCGACGCCCGGAATCGTAACCGGCAGATGCCCGCTGATCGGCATCTCGCCGAAGATTGCCTTGACGGCCGCAGTTTCCGACACGGTTGCGTTGGAGAATGCGCACACATAATTCTGGATTGCCGGGAAATCCCGTGCTACATAAGGACTGCCCATGGCGAGTACCAGCGTACGAGGGGCGGCGCGGTCGAGAATCGCCGTGAGCAACGATCCTGTGGCGTCGTTCATGGCAACGGTATTCTTCAAACTCCCTGCCGTAGGAACTACGTACACGGCAACGATCACGCGCTCCGCCGCATCCACCGCTTCGCCAACCGGCGCTCTCATGCCAGCGGCCGAGCGCAGATCGACATAAATCACGCGGGCATCAGGAACCCGGGTTAGAACTTGGTGTTCGAGCATACGTCCGGAGTCGGTGCGCAGGTCTTCGGAGAAAATCACCACTACAAGACGATTGCTCACCTCTGTCAATGATTGATACGGAAGCGCGGCCTGCCGAGTTCCATTAGAAGTTGCCCGAGCCTGCAGTGGGATCACTCTCCCATTGTCGCGGACCAAAGTAATGGCCTCGTCGGCGATGCGCTGGCCGGCGGCCACGTTTTCCGGTTTCGCAATCTCGCTGGAGAGTTGGCCCAGGTCCGCCAGCCGCGCCTTATGCAACCCGAGAGAAGCCTTTAGTTCCAGAATCTTGCGCACCGACTGATCGAGCCGCTGGCGGCTGATTTCGCCACTGTGCACGGCTTGCAGCATGGAGCGGTAGCTGGCATCGAGATCGGCGGGCATGATCAGCACGTCGTTGCCCGCCTTAAAGGATTCGACCGCTGCCCGGCCAATGTCCTGGGCGTAAATGCGCGTCAATGCCGCCATGTCGAGCGCGTCGGCGACGACCACCCCTTTGAATCCCATCTCTTCCTGAAGCAGCCCCGCCACAATCGTTTTTGAGGTCGTGGCCACGCGGTTGGGATCGGGATCGAGAGCGGGCGCGGTTACATGCGCGACCATCACCGCATCCACTCCCGCCTCGATGGCGCGCTTAAACGGCGGCAACTCGACCGCATCGAGCCGCGCCCGATCTCCGGTGACTTGAGCCAGGCCAAGATGAGAATCGGTGGCGGTGTCGCCGTGTCCGGGGAAATGCTTGGCTGTGACCAGCATGCCGCCTTCGTGAGCGCCCCGAATATACGCCGCCACGAAATCGCCGACCTGCTTCGGGTCCTCTCCGAAAGAACGGGTGTTGATGATGGGATTCGCAGGATTCGAATTCACGTCGGCGTCGGGAAAGAAATTCCACTGTACTCCGATGGCCCTGGCTTCGAGCGCGCTGATGCGTCCAAAGGCCTCGGCATTTTCCGGTTTGCCGGTAGCTCCAAAGGCCATGGCATGAGCGAAGACGGTGGTGCCGTTCAACCGCATGGACACACCGCGCTCAAAATCTGCCGCGACAATCAGCGGCAGCTTAGATGATCTCTGCAACCGGTTGAGCATTTCGGCGGCAACGTAGGGCTGATTTCTGAGCAGAATCGGGCCATCGGCCGGAACGCTCATGACCAGCGATCCGATGTGATATTTGTCGACCTCGTCGCGCAGTTGAAGCCAGACGGGGTCGGCGTCATTCAGGAATTGCGCGTTGGCTCTGATGCCAAAGAGTTGGCCGACTTTTTCTTCGGGCGACAGCTTGCGCAACGTCTGTTCAGCCCACTTCTTGCCTGCCCGGTCGAGATGGATGGGGCCGGGTCGCTGAAAGCGATCTTTGCTCTTGTCTTTAGCAGCAGCCAGGCAGGGCGCGGCCAGCAAGAGCGCGATCAGCAGCAGATTCCGGAACATGCGTATTGACAATAGCAAAAAGAGGCGGGAACGTCCTCTCAATGCAATGAACTTGCCTCCACGGTCTCAAATTTCCCGTTGGACGGTTGCAATGCCTTCTGCCTGAATCGCCGCGTCATGCCCGAATCCGGCCAGCCAATGCACCTCGGGTTCTTGCCGGAACCACGTCATCTGGCGTTTGGCATAATTGCGATGCGCCTGTTGCGCCGCCGTCAGCGCCGACTCCCGATCCAATGCGCCGCGCAAAAACTGCATAGCCTGCTTGTATCCCAACGACGCCAGCGGCCGGGCCTGTTCGCCATATTTTGCAAGAAGCCTCTCCGTCTCTGCGATTAATCCCGCGTCAAACATTTTCACCGCGCGCCGGTTGATTCGGGCATAGAGAGCCTCGCGCTCCGGATTGAGCCCCAGCCGCAGAATGCGAAAGCCTCGAAGCGGCTCACGCCCCTGCTGCCAGAGTTCGGTCATAGTTCGGGGCGAGGTTCGAGGCGAGGTCCGGCGAGCGGGCTGGCGCGAAGCCAGGCACACCTCGATCGCACGAATCACCTTGGGAACGTCGTTGGCGTGAATACGGCCCGCTGCCGAAGCGTCAAGACGTCGCAGGATGCGATGCAGATGCTCGGTACCGTACTTCTCGGCGCGTCCGCGCAGTTTCTGGCGGAGATCTTCGGAGCGCTGCGGGCCGGGGAAAAGCCCTGCGAGCAAGGCACGAAGATAGAGCCCGGTGCCCCCGCTGACCACCGGTAAGCGTTTTCTCTGTTTAATCTCGGAAAGGACCTGCCGCGCCTGCCGGGCGTATTCTCCCGCGCTGACGTCGGCGAGCGGATCGACGCAATCGAGCAAATGATGCGGAACTTCCGCGCGCTCCGCGGCACTGGGTTTGGCCGTGCCGATTTCGAAATCGAGGTACAGCGCAACCGAGTCGCAGTTGACGATTTCACCGCCGAAGCGCCGTGCGATCGCCAGCGCCAGAGCCGTCTTTCCGCTGGCGGTGGGACCAAGAACAACCGCCAGGAGGGACTCGCGCTCCAACTCCTGCGGCTTGGGCAAGGTCAGCGAGCGCTCCAAGGGATGTCTCGCCAGTAGCGAATCAACGTGAGAATCAGCAGCAGGATCGCCATGAGAAGCAATCCTGTAGCTTCGGCGGCATAGATGGAATGCCGGTGCCGATGCTTGTCGTCGGGGTGCTCGCTGGGGTGCTCGCTGCGGTGCTCGCGACCGGCTGCCGGCTTCGCAGTTGCGGGGGCATTCACGCTGCTATTGTAGCCTTTTCGGTCGTTGGTCGTTAGTCGATGGTCGTTAGACGATGGCCGCTGGCAGACCACTTCGCCAAACACACGTCGCGAACGATCATCGATCACCGATCATTGACCAGCGACTAACGACCAACGACTGCCTCGCGGTACACTACGGGCGCGCCTTCATGCCGCTGCCTCCCTCCAACCGCGAAGCCAGGCTTCTGCGCTTTGGTGTTTTCGAAGTCGACCTTGACGCCGGAGAGCTTCGCAAAAACGGCGCTCGCATACGGCTCCAGGAGCAACCCTTTCAAGTCCTCAGCGCGCTGTTGGAGAATGCGGGGCAAGTCGTCACCCGCGACTACCTGCGCGAAAAAATCTGGCCCGCCGACACCTTCGTCGATTTCGATCATAGTTTGAATACTGCCGTAAACAAGATTCGCGAGTCGCTGGGCGATTCCGCTTCGAGCCCGCGCTTCGTCGAAACCCTGGCTCGCCGTGGATACCGCTTCATCGCCCCGGTGGAGAGCGTCGCCGCAGTGTCCGAAGCCTCGGACGACAGGGGCACGCGGGCGGGGGGCCCTTCGACTTCCCCTCAGGGCAGGTCCGCGCCACACGGGATCGAGTTCCACCCCAAACTGGACGTGCCCGTCCCCCGGCGCGGACTGGTGCGCGCGCTTTTCGCCCTGATTCAGGTGATGTATCTCATTTTTTACGTGAGCGGTCTGGCTCACTTGCACGCTGCCGACCGGGTTGCCAGCAGCTTTCTGCCCGGCTGGAGAGCTTTGTTCATCGTAGGCGCGATCCTGGTTACCGGAGCCGTGGGGATTCCGTTGCGGTTCTACCTGCTATCCGCGGTCGCCTTCGATTTTCGCAAGCTGGCCGGGAAATTCCGACGGCTGTTCCCGTTCGTCCTGGCGCTGGATCAGCTCTGGGCCGTCGCGCCATTTCTGCTGTTGCCGCAGATCGGAATCGGCCTGGCATTTGCCGCGACTGCCGCTTTGCTGTACGTGCCCTTCGCGGAGAGAACCTTGGTACGCATGGCGTATCGGCTGAGCTGAGAATCCGAGGCGAGGCGGAAAATGGTCTGTTTCCGCCTCGCTGGCGAGAAGGGCCTCAGGGGTTGATGGTGAGGATGAGAGGAGGCGCTACGCAGTCGCCCCCGGGGTGGTCGAACAGGTACATGACCGCCAGTAGACTTTGCTCAATTCCCTTGAGGTCCATTCCTCCACCAACGCCTGCGGTCTGCACATCGGCGAGGTTCCCGCCCCAAAGCGGTGCGAGTTGTTCGAGCGCTGGACTCCCGCTCCCCGCCGCCTTCGCGGGATGAGCATTCTGCGGATCGCTCTTGTGGCAGTCGGCCGGGTCATCCGGGAAATCAACGTATAAGGTCAATCCCAACAGCGTCGTCAGGTGGTGGAAGGATTCGCGGGAGTGGGTGCTGCACTTATCGTGAGGGTCGTCCTCTTGCGATGGCGCGATGACAAAGCGAACTGTGTGCGTCTCCACCTGCAGGAGCAGGGGGTTGAAGTTACCGCTGTCGGGAGCGCCCGCCAGGGAAAACCCGTTCAGGCTACTGACGTTGTAGCGCAGCGCAACGGCGGTGGCATAGGCCTTCTCCGTCGAAGCGTCCGGAGGATAGGTGGCGCCAACCCGGCTTCTGAACCGGCCGGCCACTGCGTACTCTTCGGGTTTGGGAAGGCGGACGACATACCTCGCGGACTTGTTGTCGAGCGCGCGTTGCAGGCTTTGGGCGTCAATTTTGGCCTGCGCAATGCCGGGATCGGCGGTGGCGGCAGCGTTCCCGCTGTGAGGCGGAAGCGAAAGCTCATAGATTCCCGAAGCCAATGTCGATTGGTTGGACGCCTGGACATAAATATCCCGATGGCCTTTGGCTTTAGGTGCGATGGCCAGCACGCTGTTCGCGTCCTTCGGGTCGGGGGCGAAGGCCCACGGACCCCGAAACTCGATAAAGACTTTCTCGGTGCTGGCAGCTTTCATCTCGGCCGCTGCCGGAGCGGGGGTTGGGGTTTGGGATTGCTGACAAGCTACAAGGGAGAGAGTGGCTAGAGCGGCAACGGTCAGCGCAACCAGCTTGCCGGCCGAGTAGAGTTGGGTTCGCATCATGGTCTCCTGTTTTAAGGATTAGGGCCTTCCGTACGCCGCGAACGCGGACCAGTAGTAGGGATGCGACGTGCGCGGGTCGGCCAGCATTTTCCGGGAGGTCACGCGGATGGCTTCGGAAACAGTCTGGCCAGAGAGCGCATTTTGATAAAAGTCCTTTACGAAGTTTTGTGGCGCCGAGTCCACTACCCAACGGCTTGCGACCACGTGCGGCACCCCCGCGCGCAGAAGCGCATTCGTAACACTGTCAAATCCGCTCGAGCCGCCGCCGGACGCGGTGCTGCAGGCCGAGAGCACCGCCAACTGCAGGTTTTGCAGGTGAAGCTGCCGCACTACGGCGGCGTCCATCAGGCGGGGACTGGTTGCTTTGCCGGTCGCGCCCTCGAGCATCAGCCCCATCTTTCCGCTAGTGGCCAGAGAGTGTCCGGCGAAATGGAAAACGGCGGCTGCGGGCAGTTCGCTGCGCACCGCGCTGAGGGTGGCCTCTCCGCCCAGGAGCACCCGCGCGGAATGAAATCCGCTGGCGACGGTGTTCACTTCCACGTCCACACGCGGAACGGGAATAGGTTCATCGGTTCGCGACAACGCGGCGCTGCCGACGACCAGGGCTGGTAAGTCCCCCGAAATGTTGGCATCGCTGCGCAGCCGCGGATGCAAATCCTGACCCAGCGAATGAACGATGGGCGCCCGCTCGATAAGATAATGGTCCTGCGCATCCAGCAGCGCCTCAAAAGGCACGTCCGCCAGCCATCCCTCCGCCTCGATCACCAGCGTGCGTCCCGGGACGAGACGCTGTTCCACCGGAGCAATGAGCGCTGCATACAGGCTGCGAGCGTCCCGGCGCAACGCGGTCAGCGCCGACCGGGGATCTGAAGACAGATCGTGAAACCTTCCCGCCAGTTCTTGCAGCCCATCCTTGGTGGGTTTTGCAATCCAGCGCGCGTCGATTCCGCGGTCGTCATAGACCCAGATCGCCAAGCCGTCCGGCAGGGCGGCATAGGCCAGCACTGTCTCCTTGGCGAGCAGAGGAAGGCGGGACGCCAGCCAGGCCGGGTCCGGCATTGGCGGATTGATAACAGATCGGCGGTCTGCAGCCAGGCGCTGAGGCGCTCCCAGGTACCACTCAAACACGTCGAGCGATTCCTGTTCCCGCCCTTGCATCAGCCCAGCCTCGGCGAGTCCCAGATACACCGGAGCCGCGTCTTTACTCCAACTTGTGCGTTCCGTTTCTGAGGTAAGAGACGCCAGGTTTTGCTCGGCCAGGCGCATTGCCGGACGGAACGCCTGCTCCGCCTCCGCGGCATGATGACTGCGAAGCTGCACTTCGCCCAGAGTTGAATAAAACATCTGCCCGAGGTAGTTGTTCGAGAGCGGGCGAACCTGGTCCTGCAAGGACGTCAAGCGTTCCATGGCAGCGTCAAAACGGCTCAACCCTGCCTCTACTCGAGCCGTCCGGATCTCGGTTTCAAGCGCATAGCCACGGCTGGCTTCGGTTCGCGGTGACAGTGCGAAGAGCCGGGACGCTTCGGCATACTGCCGTTGGGCGATCTCGGGCTGTTCAATCGCGGTCGCCGCGTTCGCGATGTAATTGTGCGCCCATGCCCGCAGCAACAGATTTTCATCGGATTCAATCAGGGCGGCGGCTTGACGCCAAGCCTCCATCTGCAGATACGGGCGGGCGGCAGCCTCCGCCAGGTGGGCCATCTCCGTATAAAGGTTATAGCCGCGCCGGGCAGGGAGTTGTCCCGACCAGTAGCGGTCCAAACCTGTACCTACGAGTCTCCACGCCTCGGACGCGTTGCCGGTTTCACGCTGATCGCCGGCGGCAAACCCGACGGCGCGCAGATAGAGGGCGCCATACCCACTCTGTCGCGCTCGCTCCATGGCGCGCCGCACGTCGCCCTCGTCGGCGCCGAGATCGCCGAGCAGCCCCGAACAATCGCCCCGCTCCAGTCCAAGCTGAATCTGCAACCAACGGTAAGAGTGCGTTTCCGATTCCGCCAGGCCCGTGGTTGCCTGCCGCTGGCAGGATTCAATCTTCCTCGTCATCTGCTCCGCGAATGTTTGCTCGAACCGGGCGCGTAGCCTACCTGCCGGGTTAGCCGAAAGGCGGAATAATCGTTCGGCTAGCTCAGCCTGTTGGCGGGAGACGCCATACTCGCCGGCGTCATTGGCTTGTGCGGCGCGGGCGAGCGCGGCTGCAGCTTGCGATACCTGTGGGGCGGAGGAACCGCGCAGAAGATCAGCCAGCCAGGGGTCGCCGTGGCGCTGGCTGGTCAGCTCCGCCAAAAAAAAAAGCGCCTGCAAAGCGTCCGCATTGGCTTGGCTATGACCTTCTGGAAATGCCTGGGGCAACCAGGAGCGGACGGCTTCGTGCAAATACTCTTCGATACGCTGGTCGATTTCGGAAGGGGGCATTGCTCCGGCGGCAATTTGTGCGGGCGACAACAGTGGTGTCGCCTTGCTCTCATGATCTTTCAACTTTTTCCGCACGGAGTTAGCCCGATTGCGGGTTTCTTCCGCCCACTGCGAACTCGAATCCACGCGCAGGTAATGGTCGCAGTCATCGAGCGCCTGCTGATAAAGAAACAAATCTTCCGCAACGATGGCGCGATTAAAAAGCGCAACCGGATCATCGGGCTGAAGCTTCAAGGCCTGGCTCAAGTACTCGTAGGCAGCGCCAAAATCGTCTTTCCGGTCTTCCTGCTGAGCGCGCTGGAAGTAGGCGGTGGCGAGATCGGTCAAGAACGCCGGGGAATGCGGCACCAACTCCAGGGCGCGGCGCAAGGCTTCCACGGCCGCGTCGTATTTGCCTTCCAGCAGGTCGGCCTGCGCCTCAGCCTGCAGCCATGCGGGGTCGTCGGGATGGGATTCCAGTTGGCTGGCAATCAGCGCCTCCGCTTTTAACAGCGGCGCGGGACGGCTGGTAAAGGAGGCGGCCGGTCCGCGCGACACCCGCAAAGGCGCATAGGCCGCGCCCGCGATTCTCGGTTCCAAGGTGCGCTTCTCGGTGTAAGCGCGCGCCAGGAGCCTCTCGGCGGCGGCCGGTTGGTTGCGATAAACCTGGTAGCGGTGAACCACAGCCCAGGATCCCACTACAATCACGGCGAGCAGGGATGCTCCCGCCATGGCCAGACGGGGAACGCTCAGCCATTGCCACCATGCCTTAGGCTCTTGATCCGGTCCAGAATGCTGAGTCCCAGTGATTCGGCGGGCCAGTCTCTGCTGCCAGTCCGCACTTGCGCTCTCCAGGCTGGCGATCTGTGTCTGTTCCGCCTCGGTCAAATCCCGGTTGAGCTCGGCAAATTCGGCAACCGCCTCGCGCAGCAGAGGTCCACAATGATCACAGCGGCTGGCATGTTCGACAGGGGCAAGCGTTTCGTCAGGCCGCGTCAGACCACCGGCAACCTCGCGCCATACGTCGTTGCCCGGACAATCGCCATGAGGCGACGGGGAATCGCCGGATATCGTGTTCTTCAGTTGGCGATCCAGGGCGAGCAACTCATCGAATTGCTGGCGACAGCTAGTACAGGCGGCGAGATGAGGGTGCGTTTCCGCCGCGTCCACGGATCCCGTGCGCCAGCGAGATTCCTCGAGGAGTCGCGCCAGTTCCGCGGGACCAATATGTTCGTTGGGATTTCTTTCCAAAACTAACTCCCCAACCCTTTAGAACGATTTTGCCGCTTCAAAACCTTCACTTCGTGTTTTGTACCGAGAACGTGACCGCGAATCATGATCGTCAAGCGCATGAGCACGCTTTCCACACCCTCAGTGGTCAGTCCGATCGAGGGGATGGCTGCAATCTCGCTGGCGGTAAGACCTTGCCGGTGGCGAAGCCAAAAAATCGCGCGCTTTCGTTCCTGATCCTTTCCCTTGGTAACCTCGGTGAGGATTCTGTCAACCTGCTGCAGCCGAAGCCTCTGGTTCACGGCCTCAAAGTTGCTGTCGTCGGTCGTTTTCGGGTCCACCTGGATTGGCTCGGCGATGGCTTCGGTTTGGCCTGCGCCCCGCTTCACCGCCAGGGCGGCCTTGAACCGGTCATGGACGACATTGGCCGCTACCACCTTCAAGAATCCATAAATGGAACCCTCGCACTGCGGCCGGAACGACCGCAGTAAACGGTAGTCGTTTTCACACAGCTTCAGGTAGGTGTCCTGGATCAAGTCATCCAGTTGCGGGCGTGATGGTTCTACCCAATGGCGGGAGGTCCTCAAAACTGCGGCTGCGATGACCACGTGAAAGCGGCGGATGAACTCGACCCACGCCTCTCCGTCCTGTGAGCAGGCGCATGCTCGGACTAACTCTGACGGCGAGAGTTCGGCGTAGGGCGTCAAGGATCGACTCCAGGTTGGGGCGGATTCTACACCAGTCCCGACCTTCGTGCAGTGATAACTTCATGAAAAAACGTGGGTTTTACGTTTCGTGCCGAGCCGGTAGAACGCTCGCCTGGACTGCTTAGGCCAGCAGTCTCGCCGCCTCTTTGGCGTAATAGGTCAGAATCATGCTCGCCCCGGCGCGGCGGATGCAGAGGAGCGACTCCATCATTACGCGCTCCCGGTCGATCCACTGGTTCCGGGCCGCAGCCTCGATCATGGCGTACTCGCCCGATACCTGATAAGCCGTCAGCGGCAGGTCGAAGCGGTCGCGGGCGGCGGCAATCACGTCCAAGTAGGGCATCGCCGGCTTGACCATGATCATGTCCGCGCCTTCTTCAATGTCCAACTCGATTTCCCGCATGGCCTCGCGCAGATTTGCCGGGTCCATCTGGTAGGAACGGCGGTCCCCAAACTGCGGCGCGGAATCGGCCGCCTCGCGGAACGGCCCATAGAATCCGGAAGCGAACTTCGCTGCGTAGGAAAGGATCGGAGTATTTTCGAAGCCGGCCTGGTCGAGCGCCCCGCGAATCGCCCCGACTCGTCCATCCATCATGTCCGAGGGCGCTATGACGTCGACGCCCGACCGCGCTAGCGAAACTGAGGTCCGCGCCAGCAACTCCAGACTTGCGTCATTGACGATCTCGTATTCCGTAGTAACCGGTGGCGCGGCCGCGGCTGCGCCCAACGATTGCGGTCCCGCATTCTCTCTTACGTTCACGATGCCGCAGTGCCCGTGCGACATATATTCACATAAGCAAACATCGCCCATGATCACTACGTCCCGCACTTCGCCCTTAATGGCGCGTGCCGCCCTCTGCACGATGCCATCGTCAGCCCATGCGCCCGTCGCCACTTCATCTTTTTTCTCCGGCAGCCCGAACAAAATGACCGACAACACTCCCAGTGCCCGCGTGGACCGCACTTCCTTCACGGCCTCGTCGACCGAAAGATTGAAGACTCCGGGCATGGAGCGCACTTCTTTCCGGACTCCGTTTCCGGGGCAGATGAACAGTGGATACACCAGGGATTCAGGCGTGAGCCGGGTCTCGCGAACCAGGCTTCGCAGCGTTTCAGTGCGCCGCAAACGGCGCATGCGGTGAGCAGGGAAGGCCATGAAACGCAATTCTAGCAGCACCCACCGGAATCGCGACGGGCTCGATCACCGATCGGTGTGACGTGCATCACACCGCAGATACCCGCCTCTGCCGGGTCAGATCCACGACCTCACGCCACTGAGATCCCGGTTGCTTCGACCACCCTTCGACCCGCTACAATCCCCCTATGCGATCCTGGGTGGCCCTTTTCTTCTTGATCGTGATCCTCGTGTTGGGTGCTGCCGTCTTCGCACAAAACTCACCCAAAGGGGTGCCTCAGTCCGTCACCGTTCCCCTTACGCTCGACCAGGGCCGAGTCGTTATCGACGTGGACATCTTGCTGCCCGACGGCTCGACCGAACGCGTCCGCGGCTGGGTAGATAACGGCACTCCCGATCTCTGCATGAGCCGCCGTGTCGCTGATTTGATCGGACTCAGTGTCAGGTGCGACGGCCAAGTCTGCTCCGGCACGCCTAAATCGTTAGCTGTTTCAGCCGGAATCGCGATCGGCGGAATGAAGATTCCCCTCTCGATTAGAGAAGCACGAGTTTCGGTCCGTTCGCCGGCGCTCGCCCCTGGCATGAGCGCCGAGATCAACCTTCCGTCGTCCCTGCTGCGCGGTTACGACGTGCTCATCAATTTCCCCGCCCGCGAGTTCAGCATCGGCTTGCCCGGCACTCTGAAATTCAACGGGGTCAAAAGCAAGATGCTGGTCAACCCGAGCAACGGCCTCATCCAGATTCCCAGTAAAATTGAAAACAAAAGTTGCGATCTCAGCCTCGACCTGGGCTCTTCCATCAATTTTCTTGCAGAAGATTTATTCGACAAGCTCTCCAACTCCCACCGCGACTGGCCACACATGACTGGAGCGGTGGGCCCGTTTAACACGGGAGGACGGGGCGACGAAACAACCTGGAAGCTTATGCGGGTGGACCGGGTGCAATTCGGTCCGCTCTTTTTGACGGATGTAGCGGTAGTGGACCTTCCTGCCGAAATTGGTAAGGATCGGACCGACCACTTCGAAGCGCGTCCCGGCTTTTCTACCACCGGTCTGCTCAGCGCTGAGGCGCTGCTGAACTACCGGGTCGGTCTCGACTATGCCCATGCCACCGTCTTTTTCGACATCGGCCGCACCGTCCGCTTCCCCGACTTCGACGTCGTCGGCCTCATCCTCCGCCCAGAAATCGACCGGGTCTTCACCATCGTGGCCCTCGCCGACTACGCTGGCAACTCCGTCCCCGAGGTCCAAGCCGGCGACCATCTCGTCGCCGTCGATGACAATCCGGTTGCCGACTTCACCTTGGGAGAAGTCTGGTCTCTGCTGGAAGGTTCTCCCGGCCAGGAGCGCAGGCTGACCATCGCGCGCGCCGGCAAACAGTTCACGGTCGTCGCCAAGGTGCAGCACTTTTTGGGCGACGTGCCAGGCATCAGCGACACGCGGGGAAAGTCAAAGAAGAACTAGCGGCTGAGGCGGTCTATCTCCGGGGTGGCGGCCTTCTCACCGGCGGAGCTCTCCGCTCCCAAATCACCCAACGCACGGGAGAGTGGAAGACCGGCGGGCCATCCCACCTCGCCGCGGGCATGTGAAACTGCACGTTGATGAAAGCTTCCTGCTGAAATCCTGACGGCGCAAACGACGTGCTCCTGACCAACTCCAGCGCCGCGCGGCTCAAGTCGCGATCGGAGGTCTGCAGCGCCTCGGCGTCCAGCGCGTGTCCATCCTGCGCGTCTAGAATTGCGTGCACGATTACGGGCTGGAAGAATGGGGAAGTTGGCCCATCGGAAGGATCGACGCGCATGGGAAAGCGACTGGGCGACGCCAGCGCGAAGGATCCGCCCGCGTCCGCCATTTCCGGCGTGGGCTTGAAGAGATTCGGATCGAGGTTGGGCGCATCTTCGAGACTTTCCACGCGGACCTGCACCGCGGGGCGGCCGTCCTCGAATATGGAAATCTGCCGCGGCAGAGTGTGGCCGTGAAATCGTGCGGCGCCGTTGTAGTCGTAGAGCGCGTAGACTCCCGGCGCTTCGGACCACATCTGCAAAAGGCCCGTGGCCGGATCGATGCAGTACTCCCTCTCTACCCAGGAGCGCGGCGCTGGATTCGGCGGTATCGAAGCGCTGAGCAGCAGGCAAGTCATGGCCTTGCCGTCGCGCTCGACCTCGGCAGCGCGGATTGCGGATGCGCCCGCGTTCCTGATGATCGGCCAATGCAGCGCGGAACGGGCCAACTGAACCCGCAAGGGAATCGGTTCGGAAGGATCCGTGCCGTAGACGCGGTCGTCAACCCCAATACGAATCGTGAGCAAATCCCCCAACTGCGCCGTCCAGCGCCAGTGGGACACACCGTCGGAGATCTCGTCCATTATCCATTCGCCCTCCATCTGCGCTCCGCCATTGGTTTCGAACGAAGCTTTGAGCGCGTAGGGTGTTGAGAAGTCGCGCAGACTGTAGTTCTGTCGAGCGCGATCCAGAAGGTCGAGCGCGGCGGAACGCTCAGCCGGTTTGGTGAGAGTGCGCGGCTCGCGCGTCACCATCTCGTGCGAGTCGGGCGGTGGAGGATTGGTCTGAGCGAAGGCTGCCGGATCGAAGATTGCGGAGATGAAGAACAGGGAAGAAGCGAACAATCCAAAGAAACGGGCGCGGGCTCGCATCAGGCCTCCTCAAATCGGCTGGATTTCCAGATGATGACTTCCAGCAAGAGGACTTCCAGCAGATGGCCAAGCCCCGATTCTAATCAAGACTTGCCGCCTGGCGCAATTCCCGCATGCAATTTTGGTTTTCTGTGGGCCGGTCAGGAGTCAGCGATTCACTCGAAGGCTTGTATCTCTACTCCTCTACCAATTCCCGCTCTTGGCGCGCGTTCCACAGCGGCGCGAGAATGCTCGATTTCAGAACTTCCGACTCGGCTCTTACCCAGTCCTCCAGTTCGAGCCCTTCCTCCTGTCCGCGTTCATCGTAAAGCTGACGCGCGCGCAGCCGTATCTTTCTCTCTAGCAACTCCACCATCAGTTTCCGCCGTTCACGACTTCTAGTCACACTATCCACCGCTTACACCCCACAATTCTTTAAGTTATATAGATTGTAACCGGCGAACTGTTAAAGGGCTGTGAACGGAAGGGTTACCAAAGGAGCGTTCCATGGGGTTGGGCGAAGGGTGTTCTGGGAGGGGACGGTTTGAGTGCGGCACCTTCGAGTGGCGCAGCTAGCTAGTGTCGTGTCCCGAGAATACGCGACATAAGTGTGCAGGCATACTTAACGCAGCGCGTAAGCGTTGGACGCGCAAACGAAATGCATAAGTCCTTCGCTTCGCTCAGGATGACAAGCTTAATTTATGGTACCGGCGACGTCCGCCCGCTTGTTTCGCGTCAACACGCTTTGCACCAGTTGCTGAAAGCGCGGGTCGTCTGCAAGCGGCGCATAGGCGGGGTCGTATTTCATAATCGCGACGTCGGGATCGTGCTCCCGATAGGCGCGCTGCAGCAACGCGATGGCGGCGTCTGTTTCTCCCAGCGCCACATGGACCTTGGCCAACCGAGTCAGGCTGACGCCGCTGTCGGGCTTGCGCTCGATGCGATCGAGAGTCGAATGGGCTTCTCTACGATCTCCCTCCCGCGCCTGGGACTGAGCCAATGCCAAGAAGTTATTGTCGTTGGGTTCGCGGTCCGCGACCTGACCGGAGATCGCCACAGCGTCGTGGGACATGCCTTTGGCCAGGTAAACGTTGATGAACGCCCAGGAGAATCCAGAATGCTCGAAGGCGACGGGGTCGCGTGCCTGGAGGGCGCGAATGGTCTGGATGGCGTCGTCATAGCGGTGCCAGTAATAGTAGTTTTCGAAGAGACTTGCGGTGATCATGGGGGACAGGGGATCGAGTTCCTGCGCCTTGCGCAACTCGGCGTTGGCGGCATCGAACTGACCCATGACGATCAGGTTCACTCCCGCCCAGTGGTGCGCCGTGGGATAGCCGGGATTCAGCGCGAGAGAGCGGCGAAACTCTTCCTGTGCCCCGGCGAAGTCCCAGTCGATTTCCGACTTGAGCAAGCCCAGGGTCGCGTGCGGCTCGGCCAAGGTCGGATCCAGCCGCAAAGCCTGCGCTGCCCCATCCCGCGCCAGCGGCACACCGGTGGCGATGGGCATCTGCTGATTGACCGACATCACGGCATAAGAATCCGCCAGTCCAGCGTAGGCCCGCGCGTAGGAAGGATCCTTGGCGATGGCCTGTTGCAGTAGCGCGACACTGCTTTCCATATCCTTCGGATTGCGTTTACTCCACAGGTACCGCGCCTGCAAGTAAAGCTCGTGGGCCTCGGGATTTTCGACGTGACGGCGGGCCCACTGCTCATCCAAGCTGGCCGACCAGGGAACGCGCAGTGCGTCGGCAGTATGGCGGACAATCTGTTCTTCCACGCTGGGGAGGTCGGAAACATCGGCGGTGTAGACGCCGGACCATAGTTCGCGCCCGTCCCGGCAGCTAATCAATTGCACAGCGATGCGATATTGTTCGCCGGAGCGCCGCACGCTGCCCTTCAGCAGACTCTCGACATTGAGGCTGTGGCCCACGGACTTGGGATCCAGCAAGGCAGGGATTGATGCGGGTGCCGACGGGGGCTGGGATACGAGTCGTCCGACGATTACCTTCAGCTCGCGCAGTCGCGCCAGCTCGGCGGTCAGTTCCTGCGTGAGACCGCTGGCGATGTATTGCTTTTCCGACTCGGCGGAGGAGATACCCAGATCTTCGAACGGCAAGACGGAGACGGAACGCGGCAGGGCGGGAGAAAACATCGAGCGGACGGACTGTATCATCGACCGCGCGTTTAATTGCACTCTGGAGCCCAGAGGCGAAGCCATGGTGAACGCCCCAACCAAGGCCACAACTGCCAGCCCCGCAGCGGCATACGGCCATCGCCTTGGAGTTGTCCCGGACGCGGTTGCCGGAGGGGACGCAACCCTTCCGACCGCGAAAAGAACTGGCGCGCTCGATAGTCCGCCCGGATCAGCTGTGCCGTTCGCGGGAACTTGAGCCGCGTGGTTGCCGTTGCCGGCCGGATGGTCCTCAGCACGACGAACCTCGGCAATGAACGAGTAGCCGCGTCCGGGAAGCGTGGCGATGTAGTCCGGCTGGCGCGGGTTATCCTCGAGCACCTTGCGGAGGACGGCGATGGATTGATTCAGGTTGTGCTCGCCCACGGATGTCTCGGGCCATATCCGGGCACTCAGTTCGGAACGGCTGAGACTCTGGCCGTGATGTTCGACGAGCACGAGCAGCGTATCAAAGACCTTGGGCGTGAGGATAACGGGGGCGCCGTCGCGCAAAAGGCGGCGTCCGGCGTGGTCCAGGCGAAACGGGCCAAACTCGTAGAAGTCCCGCGCCATACAGAAGATACAGCCTCTTACAACAATTTACTTCTTTTGACTTGCCTGTTGGGGAAGACTCGGGTAACTAGCGTACTCGAGGGTCGCGCATTCCATGGGAGTTTACCACGATCCGGCGCGACACTCCCAGGACGGAAAAATAGACTCCTCAGGGGGGATTCCATGAAGTTGAAGATTGTCGCTGTCGCTGTTTCTTGCCTTTGCCTGCGTCAGATGAAGAATATATTGCGCAACTTGGGACCCCGGCCGTCGCAAGGCTGGACGCTCTTTCTTGTCTGTCTCACCAGCATCACGTTGGCGCTATGCCCGCTGCCATGCCCCGCGCAGGACGTCCTGCAGGCAGGGTCGCCCACAATAACATCGGTCAGTAAAATTACGACTGCACAGTTTCAGACCATTACGATCAGGGGCAGCGGTTTTGGTACTCAAGCGCCTTATACTGGGGATTCCAACTTCATCAGCTTGGAGGATCAGACCGCCAACCCGGGTTGGCAGGCCGGATATGCCCCATTTAACGATACCGTCACTCTCATCGTGAATTCATGGACAAACTCGAAGATCGTTCTGGGAGGGTTTTCCGGGGCTTGGGGCACCCATAACTATACGCTCGCTGTCGGTGATTCGGAACAGGTTGAGGTGTGGAATGCCCAGACAGGAGCAGGACCCTCAACCGTGTACGTTACGGTTAGTGCGGAACCGACCACGACTACGCTAACCTCTTCGCCGAATCCGTCTACTTTAGGGGAGCCCGTGACCTTTACCGCAGAGGTGACCTCCGGCGAGGGTGCGCCGCCGGATGGGGAAAGTGTCTCGTTTAAACAAGGGACAACTGTGCTGGGGACGAGGCCTCTGAGCGGCGGTTCGGCGAGCTTCACGACCTCGGCGCTGAAGGCGGGGACCCACTCGATCACCGCAGTGTACGGCGGTGACGCAGACTTCGCTGGCAGCAAATCGAAACCGGTGAAACAGGTGGTGAACTAGGCTTTTCAACGGTGACGGCAGTTGCGGCAACTCAGATAACGAAAGCCGCTTCATCGCCGAAGCGGCTTTTCTTTCGCACCAGGGTTTTGCGACAGGTTCTAAAGCTTGGCTCCGATCGCAATTCCAGGCACTGATACTGAAAGCGATCCAGCTATCTCATAAATGGGCTTGCGTAGGATACGGCTTCACAGCTGCGGAAAAACCCATTCCGGCCGGAGAGTCCCACATCAGCGGCTGACAGCTTGCTGAAAAGTCACCATTGCATCACCGGCCCCTGAAAGGGACCTCTGATTTTGAAGAACTTATGGTATCGCTAAAGCGATACCCTGATACGAATCCGAGTTTTTCAGCACACCTAGTGGCCTGCCTCGACGACTAGAACGACGAAAGAACCCGGCTCCATTTTTCTTTCCGGGCGCGGCCCAACGTTCGCCGTTACGGTGTAAAGCTGATGCGTCTTGTCATCGACCGCCATGGTTCGCGCGCCCTTCTGGGTGGCCACCGTTTGCGCCACGCTGAACTTGTCGGCGCCGTCTTCCTTGATCACCGTGATCGTGCCGTCTCCCGCCGACGCAAACGCTAAGCCCAGACCGGCATCGAACCCGGTCGCGTCGCATCCCTCTCCAATGGCAAGACTGGCCACCATTTTGCCGCTGTCCGCGTCTACCACTACCATCTTTTTGTTTCCGCCGCAGCCAGCAAACAGGCGCCGGTTTTTCCGGTCGATTGCCAGCCCTGTCGGTTCTTCGCAGTTCGCCAGTTTCCACCGCGATTTCACCGTCAACTTCTGCGGATCGAACGCCACCATCTCCGACGTGTCTTCAATATTCACGAACACTGTGCCCTTTTCGTCAGTCGCGGCAAATTCCGGCTTGCCGCCCAGTTCGAGCTTGCCCACCACCTCGCCCTTCGACGCATCCACGGCCGTGGTGTCATGGCCTTTGCCGTTGAAGGTGAAGACGCGCTTCGAGAACGGGTCATACAAAATCGCGTCCGGCCCGCTGCCGACCTTGATCTTCTTTTGCACTGCCAGCGACTTCAGATCGAAAACACTCACTGAATCTTCGCGGCCGTTACTGGTAAAACCGCGGCCGGTTTCCGAATCCAGTGCGATCCCATGGACGCCTGCCGTGTCCGGAATCTCACCTACCTGCTTGCCCGACTCGGTGTCAATCACCATCACGCGCGTGGATCGCGAGATGAACAAGCGATGTCCAGGGCCGTCCGCCGTCAGGTAGTCCCAACCGCCATCGCCGCCAGGCTTCCACGTTTTGCTGACTTTGTAATCCGCGCCGGCTGACGCTATTGCCAACGCCATGATGACGGCCAGCAAAATCAAAGAGAGTCGCACCCCGGTCTGCATCCGCATATCTTTCACCTCATAGTGTCTAAGGAGATTTCCCAGGCGGCTCACCAGCAACCGATCCCGCCAGCGCAGAGGATTGTACATGCCCGGCCCGCGATTTTCAGTCGCTTGGGCGGAAGGCCGCTCCCGGCGGCCAGTTTGCCTGTTCCAGAGGCTTCCACAAATGTGCAAACAATTGCCCCCACCCTCCGCAACCCCCCGCAAACCGCCGTAAGCTGCCATTTTAGCCCGCCACGGTTTGGTACAGGGCTTGCTCCTACCGTGATATGGAGGAGCACACATCCGCAGCTCTCGCGCGGATGATCCCTCGCTTTCTCCGCTTTTAGGAGGTTCTGCGATGAAGAAGACTCTGTTTGTGCTCTGCCTGCTCTCTGCCACGGCCGCATTTGCGCAGTCGCAATACAACCCAAACAGCATCAGCAATCAAGTCGTGACTCCTCAGTTTCAGACTCATGAGTCACACGCAAGCTATGCGCCCATGTCTTCCGAACGGAGCATTCTTACCTCGTCGAGTTATGCCTCCGCCCAGGGAGAGAGGCCGGTTTCCGATTTCCCGCAAGCCGAGGCCGTTTCTCTCGGCGCCGTTGCCCGCGAGCTTAAGAAGCAACGCATTCAAGGGAAGAAATCCCACGTGGTTTGGATCAACCAGTAGCCCGTGGTGCGAAGATTCTTGCCCGCCGCAATCTCGACTGCAATCGGCTGATGTCGTAAGCTAAGACAGCAGCCGTTCTTCGGCAAGCGAGTTCCTGGATTCCTTTTTCTTGTTCGGGTCTTCTAAGGGCAAGTTCGAAGAGCGTCGCACTTCTACCGACGAGCAGCTACTATTCGGCCGCACCGCTGTTCAGTACCAGTACCAGCACCAGAATCCGTCCGTCGGAGTGAAATCCCCCGCCCGTCGCCGTCTTCGCCTCAATCACCGGATGCGTTGGAACTACGTGTCCCCGCGCCGCCACCAGTCCCGTTCCAGACAGTGTCCGGTTCACAAACTCCCGTTCGCCATCGATCGCCGGATCGATCTTGTGCGTCAAGCCATTGTTCCTCTGATCGCGCTCGAAGCCAATGTCATGGGTCGCCGCCACGCACCACAGCGGGCGTCCCTGTACCTGATAGGGCGACTTCCACACCCGCAAGTGATTTCGCGACATGATCACCTTCACCGCTTCGCCATGCGCAAACCCATAGTCCTGGGGGCGGTCGAACAAGTACAGCGTGCTCATCGGCATGGTGAGATAATCCTTTTTCTCGATCGTATTCAACAGTCCCGACAGCACCGTGCTTTCCACCGATTTATCCACCTGCACCCACTGTGCGGCCGTGAACGCTTTCACCACTTCTGCTTCCGTTCCAACGATCAAAATATTCACCATATCTCCTGGGCTGTGGTTCTGGTCGGAAACCCGGCGCGGGATCGAATCCAGCAGCTTCGCTGTGACCGCTGGCATGGCCGTTTCCGCCGGGCCGCCCACAAGCGCCGCCTCTGCGGTGCCTAACCCCTCTTGCAACACTTCGACCTTTACCTGGAAATTGCCAGTCGCACCCTCTGCATCCCTCATGCTCTGGTTGATGCCGAGAAACAGCCGTCCCGCCACGGGCGCGATGTAGGTAGCACTCGCCCCCACCTCAAACGCTTCCGCCGCATCGCCCGATCCCAAGCGCCCGATCAACTCCCCGTGGGCGCCGTTCGGCACCGCGTATTGATGAATCACATCCTTGATGCTGCGCGGGATTCCCTCGGGGCCAAAATGATTTCCCTTGGCATAAGTGATCGTCCCTTCCGCCGTGATGCGCAATTTTTCGCCGGCGCGCAGGTCAATGTTCGTGTCCATCCACTCCTTCGAACCGCTCACTTCGATCGTGTACGCGCCCTTGGGAGTGGAATCACTCCCCTGCGCTGTGCTCGCGGCCGCCGAATCCTGCGTCTGCTGCCCGGCCTGAGCGAATGTTGCGCCCACAATCGCGAACGCGAAAATCAGCATCGTGACCTTCGCCGCTGCTGCCATCTGCTTTGTCTTCTTCTTCATTCAACTTCGGCTCCCCGTCGTCAATCGCTCTCTGCTGCTCTTACGAAAAGAAATGTTACCCTAATGAAATTCAAATGACCGTACTGGAATTCACCGCCGTCGTCGCGGCCGTTTCCTTCGTAGCGGGACTTCTCGGATCGCTTACGGGCCTCGGTGGTGGGGTGGTCCTGGTGCCCCTGCTCACGCTGCTGTTCCGCGTGGACATTCGCTACGCCATTGGAGCGTCTCTGGTCTCCGTGATTGCGACCTCCTCGGGCGCCGCGGCCGCGTACGTGAAAGAAGGATTCTCCAACATTCGCATCGGCATGTTTCTGGAAATCGCCACTACCTTCGGCGCATTGCTTGGAGCTTTTCTGGCCACTTGGATTCCGACCAGTGCTCTGGCGAGCATTTTCGGCGCCGTCCTGCTCTATTCGGCGTATCTTTCCCGCAAGCCGCGGCCGCTGGCGCAACGCAATCTGCCCCCGGATCCGCTTGCCACCCGGCTGCGGTTGAACGGCAGTTTCCCCGATCTGGAGGGGCCGCGCAAATACAACGTCCAGCATGTTCCCACCGGCTTCAGCCTGATGTTCGGCGCGGGCGCGCTCTCCGGACTGCTTGGCATCGGTTCGGGAGCGGTCAAAGTGCTTGCGATGGATCAGGCCATGCGCATCCCCTTCAAGGTTTCCACCACCACCAGCAACTTCATGATTGGCGTGACCGCCGCCGCTAGCGCCGGTGTCTATCTCAGCCGCGGATACGTCGATCCCGGTCTTGCCATGCCTGTCATGTTGGGAGTCCTGGCGGGCTCACTGCTTGGCAGCCGCATCCTGGTCAAGGCCGAAACCAAATCGCTCCGCCTGGTCTTCAGCCTGGTGATTCTCGTTCTTGGCCTGCAAATGCTCTACAAGGGATTCTGGGGGAAGATCTGATGCCCGCCGCCCAGGCGCCCGCGCGCCAACCTCAGACCTTTCAGCCCCAGCCGTGGAGAGATCGCCGCATGGAACTCATCCTCGGCAACCTGCTGCGCTCCGGGGTCCTGCTCTCGGCAGCTGTCGTCCTCTGGGGAGGCTGTATTTACCTCTTCCGGCACGCGCACGAGTCTGCCAATTACCGCGTGTTTGTCGGAGAGCCCTCCGAATACCGCAGCATCCGAGGAGTGATTCAGAGCGTGATCAACGGCCGGGGCCGAGGCTTGATCCAACTCGGACTGCTTCTGCTGATAGCGACTCCCATCGCCCGCGTGGCTTTTTCAGTCGTGGGATTCACCATCGAGCGCGATCGCTTGTACGTAGGCTTCACGCTGATCGTGCTCGCCATCCTGCTGTATAGCTTCCTCGGCTCGGGTGTCGGCCTGTGAACCCGCCTCTAACGCGGCCACAACCATCCGAAGGTGCCGGCGGTCAGTAATCCATAGACGAGTCCGTCAATCACTTCCTTGACCGTTACCGACCAAGGCTGACCCTTCCAGATTCCATTGCTCACGTGCCCCAGCCCGTAAGCCAGAAACGCGGACGTCCCGGCGACGCGAAAGACGACCAGATAATTCGCACCAGTCGCAACCGTGTGTCCGGTGAGATAGGCGACGAAAAATCCGATGAGGAGGCAATAGACAAACCACTGGATCAGGAACTTCGGCATGGCCGGCGGCCCGCTCGGAAGGATGGTCAGGAACCCGACCGGTCCCTGCTTATACTTTTCGACGATAGCGGGCGACTTCATCGTCTGGTGGGTGCAGTACGGGAAAACATAGAGGCCGCGTTTGAGGGGTGTGGCGCGCAGTGCGGCCAGGGTCTTGTCCTCGTCCGGGAGTTGATGGTAGTCGCTGCGATGATAGGGCAGCAGCATGTGCATGATGGAGCTGGCGACGAAGATGATGACCGCCGACAGCACGATGGGGAGCCAAAGAGCAGCCAGCGGGACGTAGAGAGGGACCATGTGTGCAGCCTCCTTTAGGCGCAACGGACGATTGCCAGGACTTCGCACGCGAGGCTACGACAGCGGGGAGGGTGCGGTCAAGCGGGGATTGCGCCCGTAAAATTGCGGCCGTGCATCTTTTGAACACTGGCGGCAGACTTCGTCATTTGACGCCAACCTGATTTCACAAAGTCAGAGTTGCTGGTGTAATGGGGATGTTAACAGCAGCTAATCGTCAGACTCACTCGCAATTCAGCGCGTTTCGTCGGCCCCACTCTTCATCTGTGTAAAATGCAACAGAGTACCAATGGCTCTCCAACCGCAGAACACGACGGACTTCGCAGGGCAGGCCGCTAAACTTCCCCGATGAATGGCTCTTGGCAGCCACCGCAAGCGAATCTGTTGGATCGAAAACAAGATAGACCGTGTTGTTGGCCACTCCTGCGAACCCGGTAGCTTCCCACGCCATATGCCTCAGTTCTCCGTTAGCCCGCGCAGGTTGGGCCAGAACTTCAGCCTTGAAGCGGTTCGACCATAAGAGCCATCGGGCCGAGGGCCGGATTGAGCCCTCATTCCTGACCAGCGCCCACGAAACGCCTAGGAACGCGACGAGCGTCAACAACATCGATAGACACTGGCGTGGTTTCTTGTGGATGGCAGCGGTGACGAGCAGGACTATGCAGGTTAGGACAATTGGGGCGAAGAAAAGGAAGTACAGAAATTCGGCGTACGCACTGTAGACCATCAACGAAACGAATACGATAGCAGCGCCTGCTACGACGGATGATGGCGACGCCCAATCAAATCGACCTTTTGATTCAAGGGACTTGCTTCGGCTGCGGAATGCGACCAGGGCCCAAACCACGATTGAGATAGCAGCGATTATAACGATGATGATTGCAGCGTCTGCCACCGCAACACTCTACGCTGGTGATGAGCAAAGTTCCATCACTGTCGCACCATAGCAGTTGTAAACAGACTCATTGAGAATTGGGCGCTCAAAGAAGCAGCGCAGTACGCAAGGCTGCAATAGCCCGGCAAGGTGCGACCTCAATTCGCTGTACTCCGATAGTTTACGAAACCAGGGCAAGCATCCGGTGCAAGGACCTTAGGCCAATATGGAGTCATCCAGCCGTTTGCGGTGGAAGTTGGCCACGTGCTGCACGAAGGCCACAATCAGCGGATGTGGATTATCCTCGCGCGACGACAGTTGCGGTTGGAATAACATCGCGACGAAAAACAAATGTGCGGGGGACTCAATGGCTCGGCATTCTTCCTTGGAGCCGCGGGCTACGACCGGAAAGCCCGCTTCCATGGCCATCCATTCGAACTCGGGATTAACTTCGTAGTTGCAGAAGAATTCCTCCTCGATCGATTCCTTTCCATAAAACGCCGCGAGGTAGGAGCCGGGACGAAGGTGGATCTGGTTAATTCTCCCGGAGAGCTTGGGCGCATTCGGATCGCGGTTCGGGACCGCACACGACACTGGATAGATGACGATGTTCCTGCCGTTCGGGTCCTCCTCGGCGGTGGTGGCGTCGTGGATGCCGAGCACATTGCGGGCGCACTCGATGAGCGTGTACTGGAAGCCTCCGCAAGTGGCGAGAAACGGCCGGTCATGAACGCGGGCGTATTCGATGCCTTTGACCATGCCATCGAAGCTCTTGTAAGGACTGCCCGGCGAGGCCCACAGGCCATCGCAGGAATCGAGGGCGGCGGCAGCGCCCGGTTCTAGAAGCGATGGGGTTGGAAGCCAGACCGATTCGATCGTGAGTTGGAGCTTCCGGGCGGCATGCTGCAGCGAATCGTTGATCGCATGATGGGAGCGGAATTCGGGATTGAAATCGCCGAGGATCCCGATCCGCAGAGTTTCGGTCACAAACGACATTTTAAATTAGCGGTTTAGGATTGGCAGTACGCAAGTCGCTACTGGCTTAGGTGTGGTCGACACCTCTGGTGAATTGTCATCAGGAGCAAAGCGAGGGATCTGCACCTCGCGGCGAACTGCAGATCCGTCGCTTCGCTCGGGATGACAAAAATCTGTTTTAGAGCCGAAGAGCGAGGTCACTTTGCCCTACAGCAACGCCATTTGCGTCCACAGCATGTAGAAGCCGACGAGCGCGACGGCGGTGCCTCCGCCGACCATGGCCGCGGCCTTCCAGGCGATCGCACTGGCGATTTCTTTCTGGCTGCGGAAGGAGATTACAAACGTAGGGTCGTCCGCGCCTTTCATCAATACAACCGGAGGAATGAGATTGGAGCCGGATGACTCGATCTGAGGTTTATCGGGAAGCGCTTCGTCCGGGTGCGCTTCGTGCAGACGCATCTCCCGCACCTGGAGCTCGGCTCGCGGGGAGCGCGAGGCTAAGGGTACGGGCGGGTCGGCATCCTCGATGGCCACGGTCTCGAACGTGGGTCCGGCGGCCGACCACGCTTGCGGCCCCGCCATGCCGGCGCGAGTGAGCGCGGCGGCGATTCTTGCCTGCTGGCTCATTTCCCCGGTTGAAGAGGCAGCCGCGGCGTGGGCAAGTCGGATGACCTCCAGAGCGGGCAACGGCTCTGAGTTTTGGTTGCGCGCGGGGTTGTGCCGGTCGTGATCGCGGACCGGATTTCGAACCACGTCCCGGGCGGGGTTGCGCCGATCCGCGCCCACGCAGCCGCGCGGCGAAAACGGAAGCCCCCGGTGCCCCGGGTTCTCCGTGATGGTTCCGGCGGCAAGGAGCGTGTCTTCGGCCTTGATCAGACGTTCTTCGATGCACAAGGTGCGGTCGAAAGCGATGCCGTGGCGCGAGAGAAAAACGCTCACGCTTTGCGGCACGTGGTCCATGTCCAAAAGCGATGCCGCATACTCCCCGCGAAACCGGGGATGCAGTTCGAGGTCGGCTCCGGCCGGTTCGATGAGCAGTTGGCCGGTCGAGTCCTCGATGAAGAAGGGCAGGTGCAGAGTTTCGTCCGCAACTTTCTCCCATTCGTTCTTCTTACCCTCGCGCTGCTGCCAGGCGGTTGTGTGATAGAGAAAGCAGGGCTCGCCGGTGATGGGCGCGAGCGTGGTACAAGGGCCGCCGGCGACGCCGCTCACCTCAACCAATCCCCGAGTAGCGCTGCGAACTGTGGAAGTTGGCAGGGTCAGCAATGAGCGCTTGCCGGCGAGCAGACGGAATCCGAGAAAGAGGAAGTACAAGCCCACGGCAATCGCCGCGGACAGCAGGAGTGAAAAATACTTGATCGGAATGATGAGCAAAAGACAGACGGACAAGGTGGCTTCCTGAATCGCCGCAACTGATCTGATGGCAAACGATCTGCTATGAGGATAAGAAGCGATGCCAAAAGCGACACCGAGAAAGAGAGGGAATCGGGTTACCGAAGTAAGTAACTGTTACCGATGGCGGTGGCAGACGGAAAAGAGCCAAGACGAGGCGTGCCTCGCCTCCACTACGCGGTTACGGCGCGAGCTTTCAGAATGTCGGACACGGCCGCCATGGCCGCATCGACTTCGGCGTCGGTATTATAGAAATGTGGCGAGAAGCGGACGCCGGCTTTGGGACGCCAGTCCACAAGAATGTCGCGGGCCAGCAGTTCGCGGCTTACCTGCTGGGAATCGGGCATGTCGATGGAGACGGTGCCGCCGCGTTGCTCGGGATCGCGGGGCGTGTTGACACGCCATCCCTGCCGGTCGGCCAGTTCAATGAGGCGGGCGGTCTGGCGCCTCGATTTTTCTCGGATCTTCTCTACCCCGACTTCCTGAATGATTTTGAGGCCGGGCCGGGCCGCTTCGATCGCGGGAATGTGCGTGGTTCCGTTCATGAATCGAAACGGAGGATCGGCGTAGCGGATGGGGCCGGTGGCGAAGGCAAAAGAATTTTCATGTGCAAACCATCCCGTAAACTTCGGCTCCAACTTCTTGCCGAGGTCGGGACGCACATAGAGATAGGCAACCCCCGGGCCGCCGCAGAGCCACTTGAGCACGCCTCCGCAGGCGAAGTCGGCGTTCAGCGACTGAATGTCAACCGGAACGGTGCCGAGTGATTGAAACGTGTCGAGGACAACGTGGGCTCCGACCTTATGCGCTTTGTCGATGATGGCCTTGGCGTCGTTGATGTAGGAGCTGCGAAAAATCACGTGCGAAATGGGGACGATCAGAGTCTGCTCGTCGATGGCGTCGAGCAAGCGATCGGTGGGGACGGTGATGCCGTCATCCGTCTTAACCATGTGCACCTGCGCGCCATACTGGCGCTGTGCCTCCCAGAAATACATGACCGAGGGAAAGTTCATGTCGCTGTAAACGACTCTGTTGCGCTTGCCGGTAAAGTCAAAACACGAAGCGACGATGGCCTGACATGTAGTGACGTTCTGGTGAATAGAGACGGAGTCCCTGCGCGCATTCATCAGGGCGGCGATTTCGTTACCCACTTCCGGAGCCAGCATCCACCAGCGTTCTTCCCAGGCGCGAACGCCTCGGGTTGCCCACACATCGGCATAGGCGTGGAGCGCGTCGTAAACGGCGCGGGGCATGGCTCCGAGGGAGTTGGAAATCATGTAATTGGTGCGCGCGAGGATAGGGAACTCGGAGCGGTAGCGTAGGAGGTCGTCGGAAAGAAGGTCGTCGCGAAGAAAATCGGAGGGCATGGGAGTCAATTGTAAAGGTATTCGCCGCGTATTTCCTGATGGCTGACAGTTGATGTCTGTCCTACAGCGCTATGTCTTTCCCCACGCTATCCAGCACTCCGTTGATAAACTGCACTGACTCGGGCGTGGAAAACTTGCGCGCAATTTCGAGCGCCTCATTAATTACCACCGCCCGCGGGGTCGCCGGATACCCGAGCAGTTCCGCTACCGCACCGCGCAAAACATTTCGGTCCACCGTTGCCATGCGGTCCATCCGCCAGTGCTGCGTGTGCTTGCCGATCAGTCCGTCGATCTCCGTCAACCGGTCGCTGGCCACGCGAAACAGATCGTCGGCAAATCCCCGCACTTCTTCTTCGACGTTCGACCGCTCCGCCCAGAACGTCTTCCGGACAAGCTCCGGCGTCTGTTTTCCCATGTCCGCCTGGAAGAGCATCTGCAGAACCAGTTCGCGGGATTTGCGGCGAGTACCCATGGAGCCGTCAGCTATCAGCCGTCAGCCATCAGTAAAACCTTGCGACAGTTGAGGGTAACAACAGTTTACAAGACCGCCGCTCGGCGAAGAATTGCAAGTTAGGGGCGAGATTTGCGTTTTCGCAGAGTGGTTTTGGTTTTGCCCTTCCTGACGGCTGATGGCTGACGGCTGACGGCTCGCTTCAGATTCGCCATCTCCACCGCCGCCAGCGCCGCCTCCAGCCCCTTATTGCCCATCTTCAGTCCGGCGCGATCAATCGCCTGTTCCAGCGTGTCGCAGGTCAGGACGCCAAAGGCATGAGGAACTCCAGTCTCCTGTGCCGACTGCCCGATGCCGCGTGTAACTTCGTTGACGATGACGTCGTAATGCGCCGTGTCGCCGCGCAGCAGACAGCCAATACAGACGATTGCGTCATATTTCCCGGTTTCAGCGAGGGTGCGGGCGGCCGAGGGAATTTCGAAGGCGCCGGGCACGCGGATGATCGCAATATTGTCCCTGGCTGCACCCGAGCGCAACAATCCGTCATAAGCGCCCTGCAGAAGCCTCTCCGTGATGAAGGCGTTGAAGCGCGAGACGACGATGGCAAAGCGCTTTCCCGCCGCGGTCAGTTGCCCTTCGATCGCGGCCGCAACCTCCTCGGGACGGCCATGAACCGTGAGGACGATTTCGCCGGGCAGTTCCAGCGAGAAGCTGCGGTCGTTGGTTTTAGCATTGATCGTGTCGGCCAGCAGCTTGAATTTGCGCTTCCGGGCAATCTCAAACACCGCGTCCGGATTCGTAACTTCGATCACCAGCACTCGATTTACATCCTTCAGGCGCTCGCGCACCTCGGCGGGATACTCTTTCGGCAGAGAGTTCAGGCTGAGCAACGCGAGCGGGGCCGAAAGGATCGCCGACCTGCCATCGTCACCGGCAACCGAGTCGAATCCAATCGCACCCAGAAACTCTGCCAGTACCCGCAGATCGTTCGAGTCGCCGACATACCGCCCGATATGAAGAGATTTCAACATTGTTTTGATCGCATGACTAGCATCGGACGCACGTGCTTTCAGATCACCCGATGACCCGATGATTCACTTTCCCTTAAATGCCGCCGCCCGTTTCTCCAGAAACGCCGTTGTCCCTTCCCTCTTGTCTTCGGTAGCGCAGCAGACGCCAAACAACGTCGCCTCCAGAAACAGTCCTTCGGCCAGAGTCATCTCCATGCCTTTGTTGACCGCTTCCATGGCATACTGCACGGCCAGGGGAGCGTTGGCTATAATCTTGGCCGCGATCGCTTCCGCACGTGGAATCAACTCCGCGGCCGCCGTCACTTCATTCACCAGTCCGATGCGATGCGCCTCCTGCGCCGTGATCATCTCTCCGGCCAGCACCATCTGCATCGCCAGACCCTTGCCCACCAGGCGTGGCAGCCGCTGCGTCCCGCCATATCCCGGAAGTATTCCAAGTTTTACCTCCGGTTGCCCGAATTTCGCATTGTCGCTTGCGAGACGCATGGTGCAGGCGAGAGCCAGTTCGCACCCGCCGCCGAGCGCGAATCCGTTAACGCAGGCAATCACGGGCCTGCCCAGGTTCTCGATCAGGTCGAGCACCGCCTGCCCCCGATGGGCAAACTCCTTGCCGGAGACGGGATCGCGTTGTGCCAGTTCGCCAATATCAGCCCCAGCAACGAATGCCTTGTCGCCTGCGCCGGTCAGGATCGCCACGCGGATCGCGGCATCCGCCCTAATGTCGAGAAATGCGGCTCCCAGTTCTTCCATGGTGGCCATATTCAGCGCGTTGAGCACCTTGGGACGGTTGACGGTGACGTAGGCGATGGCGTTCTTCTTTTCGAGGAGAATGTTTTCGTAGGTCATAAGTTAGTCTCGGAAGACCAGGGTGCTATAATTGTATAGCAGAGGGGTGCTATGCTAGCCATTCGTCTTCCCGCAACCATCGAAAAACGCCTCGACCGCCTCGCCAAGCGCACCGGCCGCACCAAGACATACTATGCCCGCGAAGCGATCCTCCAACATTTGGAAGATCTCGAAGACATCTATCTCGCCGAGAAGCGCTTGGCGGATATTCGCTCGGGGCGCACCAAGACGATCCCGCTTGAAGAAGTAATGCGGCGCTATGGTTTGGAAGATTGAATTCGATCCCGCAGCCATAAAAGAACTGGAAAAGCTTGACAAAACAGTCGAGCGACGAATCGTAAAATTTCTCCGCGAGCGCGTCGCAAGTCTGGACGATCCACGACAGATCGGAGGGAGTCTGCGAGGCACCAGGAGCAGGTTCTGGAAATACCGGGTGGGAGACTACCGCGTAATCTGCTCCCTGGAACATGATCGACTGGTGGTTCTTGTCCTCCAAGTAGGACATCGCCGAGAAGTTTACAACCGCTAATGCTGGACACGAAAGTCCGGGAAGCGGGCTTTCACCTCTGCAATTTAACCTCTGACCTCTAGAATCTCAGAACTTGCCAGCCACCGGCTTCGCTGGGTCCGAGTAATCATAAAATCCGCGCCCCGACTTCCGCCCATACCATCCCGCCATCACCATCCGCTTCAGCAGCGGAGGCGACGCGAACCGCCGCTCCTTGAACTCGTCATACATCACATGGGTGATGTAGTAAGTAGTATCGAGGCCGACAAAATCCAGCAAAGTAAACGGGCCCATTGGATAGCCGCAGCCGAGCTTCATCGCGTTATCGATGTCCTCGATCGACCCGACGCCCTCTTCATAGGCCCGGATCGCATCCAGCAGATACGGCACCAGCAGCCGGTTGACGATGAATCCAGTCTTATCCGACGTGCGCACCGGAACCTTGCCCAGCCTTTGCGCGAACTCGTAGGCCGCGTCATACACGGCGGGCGCGGTGGCAATCGTCTTCACCACCTCCACCAGCTTCATCAAAGGAACGGGATTAAAAAAGTGCAGCCCGATAAATCTTTCCGGACGCTTCACCGCCGTCAAAAGCTCAGTCACCGAGATGGAAGAAGTATTCGAGGCAAAGATCGCATCCTTTTTCACGATGCCATCGAGCGACGCATACATCTTCTTCTTTTCTTCAACATTCTCGATGATGGCCTCGATGACGATGTCGCAATCGGCCAAGTCGGCCTTGTTAGTAGTCCCCTTGAGCCGCGCCCGAATCTCGTCTTTCTGTTGAGGAGTGATCCCACCCTTCTCCACCGGCCGCTCGGCAAACTTAGCCAGCGACTTCTCAATCCCGGCAAAGCCCTTGTCGAGATACCTCTGCTCAACTTCGAGCACGGTTACGTCAAAGGCTGCCATCGCGCAAACTTGCGCTATGCCGGAACCCATCAGGCCACAACCTAGAATGCCGACTTTCTTAATTTCCATTTCCAATCACCTATTTAGGATGCAATGCGTCGTCTCGACATCTGCCAATGGAAAAGCTCCCACACCACAAAAATCAATCCTGTATCGATCACAATACTGATGAATAATGTCAGAAGAGCAGGACCGAGAATCTGATTCAGTGACGAAAGGTTTATCTTTTCGAACGTGCCCCTCATCACGAACCAACCCGAGGCAAGTGGCACTCCCGGCAAATCAGACTGTAAGTCAGCGACGCCGGAAGCGGAGTGATTTTCCAAAAACCCAAGAGCGAGAAGCGCCGCTGCGCTGACGATCGCGGCAACGGTGGCACAGAAACACGAGCGCTTGAGTCGTCCTATCGAAGTCATTTCACTGAAAGCTCTCCACCACCATCGCAATCCCTTGTCCACCACCGATGCACGCCGTGGCCAGACCGTACTTCTTCTTCCGCCGCCGCAATTCATAGAGCAGCGTGATCACGAGGCGCGTCCCGGTCGCTCCCAGCGGATGGCCCAGGGCAATCGCTCCGCCGTTCACGTTCACCTTTTCGCGATCGAGTCCTAATTCTTTTTCCACCGCCAGATACTGCGCCGCGAACGCCTCGTTCACTTCAATCAAATCGATGTAATCCAAAGTCAGCCCCGCACGCTGCAACGCAATCTTCGTGGCCGGAACCGGACCGCTCCCCATGATCTTCGGATCGACGCCCGCAATTCCCCAATTCACAATCCGTCCCAGCGGACTCAGATTTCGCTTCTGCGCCTGCTCCAGCGACATGACAACAACCGCAGCAGCGCCATCGACGATCCCGCTAGCGTTTCCAGCCGTCACCGTCCCGTTCTTCCCAAACGAAGCCCGCAGCTTCGCTAAGCCTTCTATCGTTGTCTGCGGACGCCGGTGGTCGTCTTCTGTCAGCATCTCTCCCGTAGCTTCGCCTTTAGAATTACGCAAAGGAACCGGCGTCAACTCTTCCTGCAGACGCCCCGCCTTATAAGCCGCATCGGCCGCCTGCTGCGAGCGCAGAGCGAACTCATCCTGCGCCTGCCGCGTGATGCCTTGCTGCTCGGCGTACAGTTCTGCCGTGTTCGCCATGTAGAGTCCGCAATAGGTGTCGAGCAACGCCACCATCAGAGAATCTTCCAGCTTCCCGCCCGGAGCCAGCGTGAATCCGTCGCGTCCGCGGATCGAAAACGGCGCTTGCGACATGGATTCCATCCCGCCCGCGAGAACCAGCTTTGCTTCGTCTGTCTGGATCATCTGCGCCGCGGTGACTATCGCCTGCATTCCCGACCCGCACAGCCGATTTACGGTCAGTGCCGGAGTCGCAATCGCCAAGCCCGCCCGCAATGCCACATGGCGCGCTCCGTAGAGCGCGTCGCCGGAGGTTTGTTGCGCGTTTCCGAAGACGCAATGATCGAACTCTTTCGCATCGATCCCTGCTCGCTCGATCGCGGCCTTCGCGGCCACCGCGCCTAGTTCCTGCGCCGTGTAATCTCTGATTTTTCCGCAATAGCGTCCAAAGGGCGTGCGCACGCCGCTGACGATGGCAATGTCACCAGGTTTCAGCATGATTTGTTGAAAGTTTAGCAGGAAGGAAGTCGTTGGTCGTTTGTCGCTGGTCGTTTGCGGTTCGCTGCTCGTTCTTTAAGCCTTGGACTTACGCCACCGCGGCCGATGCGGCGAACTGGGGCGCCTGACTCACAGTCTTTCCTGCACCTTGCGCCACGGCCAGCTCCAGGGCGTGATCGGCGCGGTTGGCGACTTCGGTCACGATGTCCACCGGATCGAAATGCTGCTGCATTGCCGCCGAGGCCAGCCCGGCGTTGAACTCGAGTACCTGGTCTTTCCCCGGGAAACGCACTTCCCCGAGCAGCCGCCGGAATTTTTCGACCGCCAGCAGCGCTTCTTTTTCGCCGGTATCGCCGAGAATCAGGGCCACCGTCGTCGCCTCGTAGCGGAACGCCAGATCGTTGGTCCGGATGTTGGCCGCAAACAGCTGCCCCACCTGCTCCATCACCGCCGTCACCGCCGTCTCGCCATGTTCCTTGATCAGCGCGCTGCGCCTTCCAAATTGCATCAGGAGCACGGTCAAGGCCGTCCCCTGCTGCAGGCTGCGACGCGTTTCCGCCTGCAGAAGGTCAAGATACGAGGCCCGCGTCATCAACCCCGATTTTTCATCGGTGACGGAAAGGTTCTTCACCAGCCGCCGCAGTCCGGCGTTGTTGAGCGCGATCAGCACCTGGTCGCTCAAGGTCCGGATCACCAGCACCTCCGCCGCCTGCCACACCCGGCCTGAGTTCTGGGTCAAGATGAGCACTCCGATTTGGTCTTCGTTACTGTCATTGCCTTCGGTCAGCGGGATCGCCAGCAGCGATTCGATCTGCAACTCCTGCACCGCGTTGCGCACATCCACCAGCTCCGGAGCATTTCGCGCATTGCCAATGGTCACCGTGCCTCGTGCCGCTGCCAGATCGTGCAGCGTCTCCACCAGGCTGATCAGCGCCGCCGAACTCACCGGTCCCAGACTTTCACTGTGATAATCCTGCAGGCTGGAAGGCGGCAGACCGGGCTTGCGCAAGGCCGCGATGCAACGCGACGTCCGCCAGTTATCACCGATTTCGTGGGCCGCCGTTTTCAGAACGCCTTCGGCGTTCCCCTGCTGATAAAGCTTGCGCGTGATTTCAGCCACCTTTGCCAGACTGCTGACCTCGGCTCCGTCTCCCGCGGCCGGCCTAGCGGCCGCCGGTGCTTCTGGCTCGCGATTCGCCGCCGGCGCTGCCGCCGGCACAATTGGCGCCGACTTCGCGTACTGCGGTTCGATGCCTGCCGCGAGATACAGCTTCTGCAGTTCCTGGTTGCGCTCTTCTTCCCGCGGAAATAGTTCTCGAATGCGCTGCAAACGCTCGACGGCCTTGGAGCGCATCCCATACTGCACCAAAATCTCGGCTTGCAGCATCAGATCCTGCAGAGCGGCTGCTCCCAACGTCGGTTCCGGGGCCTTGACGGCCTGCTCATGATCTTTTTCCTTCTTGACGGCGGTGAAGCGTGAGGCGATCAGATTGAAGCGCTGATCGTCGATCTTGCCGCGCAGAGACTCCAGCCGCTTCTGGTGCCCGGGCTCGTACGGATCCACTTCCGCTGCCCGATCCAGGCAGTCTCCTGCTTTCTGGTAATTCTGTTTCTTGCAGTACAGTTCAAAGAGCTTCAGCAGCGCATGTGCATAATCGGTTTCACGGTTCGACGCGTTGAACAGCTCGGCCAGAAATTCCAGCATTTCCGCCGACGGACGGTGCGATGCCAGCAGTTCCTGCATGGTGGCGATAAACGAGCGCCGCTCTCCATGCCGGCGTTGAAAAGCCTCCAGTTTCCGCGCCAAGGCCACTGATTCCGCGTCCAGTTCGGAATCGATCATCTTTCCGATCAGGTTCACCACCTGGTGCATGCGGGTCGGGTTATGCTCAAAAATCTGCCAGATCAGCGGTTCGCTCTCCAGGCAGCGTCCGGCGAGCAACAGCGCCTGGGCGTAGAGGTCGCGCTGTTCAAGCGACGCATCGCCGGCATGCACCAGCGGCTCGAGAATAAATATCGCGGCCCCGGACTCACCCCGCGCCAGCAGGCTTTTGCCATAGGCAATCGCGATCTTGGGATCTCCGGGATTCTCCGTGTAGGCGCGTTCGAACCATGAGCCGCCGTTTCCGCCCGAGGTCTCGGCGATTTCGGCCAATTGCAGGAAGGACTGCGACGCCATCACGTGCTCGCCCAGTTCCGCCGACAGTTCCCCGACCCGCAAATGGTTGGCATGGGACGGTTCCAAACTCACGATTCGACGCAGCACCAGCAACGCCTCTTCTCGTCGTCCCTGCCGCTGCAGGTCCTCCAGCGCATTCTCATACGTCCCGATCGCCAGCTTCTTGTTGGAGTGTTCCAGAAGTTGCCCGAAGCGCACCTTCTGTTCCCACGTCGGGTTGGCATAGCGGGCCAGCTTCTTGTAGGTCAGGCTCGCACGCGTGGCATCGGCCGCCGCCACCTGGCGCTCAAACAATTCACCCAGCATTTGCACAGCCTGGGGGCCGCGGTTCAAAGAGAGGCATAAGTCTGCTGTCATCTGCCGCACATTGTCGTTGCCGGGATCGCTTTCCAGGATTTGCAAGTACTCCGTCAAGGCGTCGGCCGTTTTCCCCTTCTGCAGGAGTTTCTCCGCCTTTTCTACGCGGCGGGCGATTTCGGCACGATTCGGGTTTTCCGGCATGGGCGGTCTGGAGAGAGAGAGTTCCGCCTTGATTCTAGGATTCACCTTACCCACCAGCAACGCGGTTACCCCGCCCCTTGATTACGAAGGTCATGCCATCGGATCGCTCCGCAAGAATAGACTCAGGTCACAGGTTTTAGGCAGGAAAGGCAGAAGATTGGAGTGCTCCGCGCCGATCTTCCTGATTGGGGCTGAAGCATTTCTCAACCAGCGATGGATGCCGCAATCCATTTCGATTTTTTCGGCGTTTCCCGCCTGCGCAAGTTTGCGAGCCGCCGCGAACTTTGGTTCTTCTGCCTTCTCTTGGCCGCCCTCCTCGCCGTCGAGGCGCTGTGCTTTCTCGTCCTCGGTACCGGACGCTGGGGGCTCGGCCTTGCCTTGTTCATCCTTGATCTTTGCAGTCTTCTCGCGATCGCCTGCGCCTGGCGTGCATTTCGTCGCTCCCAAGGCACTTCTGCCCTATTCTGGTTGCTGTTCTCCGCCGTTTTGGTAGTCCTGCTCGTTCCCACTGTCTTCCAGACCTATGACACCCTTTTCGACCAGACCACGTTGTCGGATTCAACCTGGCGCCTGCTGTATTGTCTTTATGGCGCTCCTGTCCTGATGATGCTTTTTCTCCCCGATACCTATCGGCGCGCTCGTGTGAAGTCCGAGATCTGTCTGGATCTCTTCCAAGTCGCGATCGTCGTCGGCCTCATCTACTCGACGTTCTTCTTTCTTCCGGCGCGGCGGATGCTACCCGCCGATGCCCTCCTGCGAAACGTCAGCATCAGCGATGCGCAGAGCTTGCTCTTGCTGATTGCCGCCCTGGTGCGCCTGCAATTCGCCCGCGTCCCGAACAGTCGTGATCTTCTGCGCCGCTTGGCCATCTTCCTGCTGGTCTGCGCGGCGGCAACCTTCATCGGCGATTGGATCGACTTGCACCACTATGGGACCGCTGCCGCGTGGTTCACCTTGGGCTGGACCATTCCGCAGTTCGCCGCCGCCCTCGTCGCCTTCACCTGGGTTCCCGCTCCCGGTGCCCAGGTGGCGGCGGAGCCGGAGAATTTTCTTAGCTTTCTCGGCGCCAATCTGGTTCTGATTGCGATGCTCGTCTGCATGAATTTGCTGATGGACCTCTGGAAGCAGGCATTCGGAGGAACTCTCGCAGACGTCGCGATCGCCGCCTCGCTCCTCGCATTCACGTTCCGCTTGGCGCTCACCCAGTTCCACCAGCATCAGGAGATTGCCCAGCGCAAGGCCGCCCAGAGCCAGCTTACCGCCTCTCACCAGGAGGTTGGCCGCCTGCTGGCCGATGCCCGCCGCCAAACCGCAGAAATCACTCAGATCAGCGAACTGGGAAGCCTTCTCCAGGCCTGCACCTCACCGGAAGAAGTGTTTCGTCTCATCCCGGAGCGCTTGCGCCGTCTGTTTCCCGGATCCTCCGGCTGCATCGCCCTGCTCAGTGTTTCCCGGAACCGGGTCCGAGCCGTCGCCAAATGGGGCATCTATCCAGCGGACCAGATCTTTGCGCCCGAGGAGTGCTGGGCTCTCCGGCGCGGAGGCACTCATGCACAAACCGGCGAACGCTCTGAGCCGCGGTGCCCGCACCTGACCGGAGAAGGTCCCTCGGTGTGCATCCCTCTCATTGCCAATGGCGATGCCATCGGAACGCTGTCCGTCCAGGACGACGATCCGCCGCACCCAGTCCCCGACCCAGAGGTTGACGCGAACGCTTTTGCTCGCCGCCGCAACCTGGCCACCGCTGTGGCCGAACACATAGCCCTCGCAGTCGCCAATCTAAGCTTGCGAGAGTCTTTGCGGCTGCAGGCGGTTCGCGACCCGCTCACCGGGCTCTACAACCGCCGCTACATGCAGGAGTTCCTGGAGCGCGAACTTCACTCCGCGCGCCGGAAGCACCGTCCTCTCGCGGTCATGATGCTCGACCTCGACCACTTCAAACGCTACAACGACAATTTCGGACACTCCACCGGCGACCAGGCGCTGGCCACGGTGGGCGAGACCCTGCTGCGCTGCGTGCGGGCGGAAGATATCGCCTGCCGCTACGGCGGAGAAGAATTCACCCTCATCCTGCCCGAGTGCTCTCTTCGCCAGGCCACGATCCGCGCCGAGGAGGTCCGCAAGCGTCTCAAGGAGTGTTGCGCCCGGCGCGCCGGCCAGCCTGCCGACCCGCTTACCGTCTCGATCGGCGTTGCGGCCTTCGATGAGACTACCGATCGTGCCGATCTCCTCCTCAAGTTTGCCGACGCCGCTCTTTACGAAGCCAAGCGGGCTGGCCGCGACCGCGTCATCGGAGCCAACCCGGCATCCGCTTTGCCAGAACTTAATTTCACCGACAGAAATCCGGTTACGGCCTCGTAGCGCAATAGCATTTCTGGAGACGCGCGGTCTCGTCCGTTGCAAACCTTTTCCATGCGGCTCCAGCCCCGCTTCTGGTATACGAACTACGAGCCCTCATGACCTCTCCAACCTCGAATCCAGGCTCGTCCAACCCGGAGACCGGTCTCCGCCACCAGCTCACCGCCGGGCAGATGACCATGGTCGCCGTTGGTGGTTCGATCGGCACTGGACTCCTGTTGGGTACGGCCGCCGCCATCGAACTCGCCGGCCCCGCCGTCATCCTTAGCTTCGCGCTCGCCGCCTTCATCAGTTGGACGGTCGCGCTGGCCCTTGGCGAACTGGCAAGCACTCATCCTGCCGCCGGTTCCTTCGGCGTCTATGGAGACCTCTATCTCAACCGCTGGGCCGGCTTCATTTCGCGCGCGGGCTACTGGCTAGCCATCGCCGTTTCCATCGGCGCCGAGATGGTCGCCTCCGCTACCTACATGCAGCTCTGGCTTCCGCGGGTGCCTGCCATCCTATGGGTCTTCGCCTTCTCTGCCTTCCTTCTCTTTACTAACTTCCTCTCCGTGCATAGCTATGGGCGGTTCGAATTCTGGTTCGCCATGATCAAGGTCGCCGTCATCGCCGCTTTCATCCTGCTTGGCGCGACGCTGCTCCTCACCGGGCGCGCCGCTCCCCAATACACCACCCACGGCGGCTTCTTTCCCCTGGGCCCGGGTGCTCCGCTTCTCGCTCTCACTTTTGCGATCTACACATTCGGTGGAGTGGAATTCGTGGCTGTGGCATCCGGCGAATCCACTTCCCCAACGGCCATCGCCCGCGCTGCGCGCATGACCTTTCTTGCTCTGACCTTCCTTTATCTCGGAGCCATCGTCATTCTGGTCGGCGTCATGCCTTGGAACCGCGCCGGCGTCACCGAAAGCCCCTTCGTCACCGTCTTCCGGTCGGTCAGTTTGCCCGGCGCCGCTCATTTTATGAATTTCGTGGTCCTGACCGCCGCTCTCTCCGGAGCCAACGCCGCCCTCTACATTTCTTCCCGTATGCTTTTTTCGCTGGCCCGCACCGGATGGGCTCCGCGGGCGCTGGGCCGCCTCAGCAAAAAAGGCACTCCAACCCTAGCGCTCCTCGTCTCCTCTTATGGGATTGTCGTGGCTCTGGTGCTGGAACGCTGGGCCCCTGCCAAAGCCTTCGAGTACATTCTCCGCGGCGCTTTCTTCGGCATGATGCTCTCCTGGATCGTCTCGCTTGCCGCCCACATCAGTTTCCGCCGCCGACTCAGCGAAGCGCAGGCCGCCGAAATTCCCGCCCGCTCGCCGCTCGGTTCGTGGGGATCCCTCCTCGGCCTGATCGTCGTCCTGGCATCCGTAGCCAAAACCTGGTGGGACTCCCGCATTAACCTGGCTGCGGGATTGACGTTCCTGATCGCCCTAACCATCCTTTACTTCCTCCTCCGCTCCGGCGCGGCGCGAAACGACTCGTAGCAAGTGTTGCCGGTGTGGCGAGCCTCATCGCATACTGGCAGGCATGGAAATCGAAAGTCTGGCGCTAACTGGCAGGCAGGTTCGTCTCGAACCCCTGGATCGACGTCACGCTGACGGCTTGGCCGCCGCCGCAGCCGCCGACTCCTCCCTCTACCAATGGAGTCCGGTCCCCCAGGGCAAGGCCGAAGCCCTGCGCTATATTGAAACCGCACTGACCTGGCGGGACGAGGGCCGCGCCGTTCCCTTCGCAACGATTCGCGTGGAAGACGGTGTCGCCATCGGGTCGACGCGATTTTTTGACTTAGAACGCTGGACGTGGCCACCGGGGCACGCCCGCCACGGCCGCGTTGCCCCGGACGGCTGTGAGATTGGCTACACGTGGCTCGCCCGTTCGGCCATTAGGACTGCAGCCAACACCGAGGCCAAGCTGCTCATGCTGACGCATGCCTTCGAAGCGTGGCAGGCACTCCGCGTCTGCTTTCACACCGACGTGCGCAACCAGCGTTCACGCGCAGCGCTCGAGCGCATCGGTGGAAAGTTCGAAGGAATTCTTCGTGCTCATAGAATGGCTGCCGACTTCATCGCTCGCGACTCGGCCCGCTATTCGATCGTGGCGGCGGAGTGGCCGGAGGTGAAGCTCCGGCTGATGCAGCTACTGGAGCAGAAGTGACCGAGGATCTGTAAGAAGTTCGCAGTTCCCAGTTCGCAGTTCCCAGTTAAAGTGTACGCCTTACCTTAAGGACCGGAACTGAGAAGTGAGGACTGTTCTCCTCACTTCGGACGGATGCCGATAAGGTTGGGGAGGCAGAGCGTCGAGCTTCCCGATCCACACATGTTGGGATTGTTGTTGTCGTTAATGTTGGCATAGGGGACCTGCTGGGAGTCGCCTTGACCGATCGCGGGCGGTTCGTTGCAGGTTATGACGCCACAGGTGTTGACGATGTGCACCGAGCCGGCGGCGCAGGGCTGGGTCGGATCGTTGTTAGGGTACTGATCGCAGGCCGCGATAAAGACCTGGCTTCCGTCGGTGGAAGCGGCGGCCGATAGCGGGTCGGTGCTGCCGAATCCCTCCCTGGCGAGCCGCACTGAGACGGTGGTTCCATCATTCACATTGAACAGGAGCACAGCTGGGAGCTGACGGGCGACGATGACAAGCTCGTTGCCGTCGTTCACGAGTTGCGAGTAGATAGGAGTGAAATTGCCTTGGCCAAGATCGATCGATTTCTGCGAAAAATTCGGGTCGAGTGCAACTGATGGAAGGTTGCAGACGAACTGGTTGTAGAGAAGCGGACTCTGCTCCACATTGACGCCGAATACGTCGATGGTTGTGGGGGGAGCCGGGGTAGTCGGGTTCACGGCTTTGGGAGCGTCGAGGGCGAGCACGACTTCGGTCGGATTGCCCAGGTTGTCCACTTGCGGAGTGGGCAGAGGGAAGAGGGCCAGAGGGTTCGAGATGATCGACGGTTTCGCGGTCAAAACGCCACTTAGAACCGGGCTGCTGGGCGTATCGCAATTGGCGAAGCCCGAAACGAAGCCGGGAGCCGGCGGCACGGGAGGTACGGCCACGAAGGCAAAGCTGCCATCCATCGAGGGAACGACACCATGGACTGGCGTCGGGAAAGTGGGGCCGCTGGCCGGTGGCGCGGCAGGAGGCACGCGGGTGAACGCATCGACTGTGGAGTAAACGTACAGATTCGCCATCAGGGGACCGCCTGGTTCACCCCATTCGGTCGCGATGAAGAGCTTCAACTGATCGGGAGAAAAGGCGGCGGCGGTTGCGACCTCGTTGGGGAATGCCGGGTCGTCCAACGTGAGGTGCACCGGGGCGGACGTGCTGCTGCCGCTGTAGATGTAAACCTGGCTGGGGGTGGAAACGGTGTCGGAGACGACCACTAGTCCCCCATCGTTCGAAATTGTGAGCACTTTGCCGCACAAGGACACGGAACAGGGTGTCGATGAACTGGAGACCAAAGTGGCGGCGGGGCTGCCGGCAGTGACATCCACATACATCAGGCCTTGATCGCTGCCGAAATAAATGCGCGGCGCCGATAAATGATTAAACATCATGGAATTCGGTGTGCGGGGCAGGCCGACGATGGTGCCAATGGGCGTGGTTCCAGGGGTCACCGGAAACAGCGCGCTGTTGCAGCCGGATTGATCGTTGCACCCCGTGGTCGCGGCCCAGGCAGTGTAGGTGGGCACGGCGGAGGCGGAAGTCACGTCCACTGAGATTGTGCCGAATCCTTTCGTCCCGTTGGGCAGCGTTCCGTCGCTGGAGTAGATAGGAAGACCGGGTACAACTCCGATATTGCAACTCGGAGGCGTGCAGGAAGCGCTGAGGGTAGCGCCGCCCAGGTTGTTCCGGACGGAAGCACTGTTGCTCCCTGCAGTGTTAGTGGTGCTGGAGAAGGCTGCAACTTCTGGATTCGTCGTGCTCCAGGTGAGGGGCGGGTTGGTCAGCGGGGTGGTATTAGCGATCCCGTAAAGGGTGTCGACTGCGGTCGCGGTAATCGAAACGCTGCCGCCGTTGTTCACCGTAATCGAGTTTCCAGCCTGACCCTGGCTTCCGATCTGGAGGTAAATGGCCTTAATCAGGCAGGTTGTATAGGAATAGGGGCTGCTGGTGGTTCCGGACACGGAGGCAAAAAGCTGAGCGACGCCGGGGACCGTAGCGGTGGCTTGGGCCTGGTTGAGCACGTTGGGCTGGTTTGGGGGCACGACAGAGGTGGCAGTGACCACGCCAACAGGCAGAGACGACCAAGTGATGGGGCCGACGCTGTCGGTAATGTCCACACCGTGGCTATAGGCGGTTGCCTGGTAGCCCCAAGTCTGGCCCTGCGAAAAGCAGTCGTACTGCGGCGGGCCCTGGGGGTCGAGGCGGCTGACTTGAATGCTCTCGATGCGCTGATGGACGTAGACGGTCGTGGGCGGGCTGCTGACGCCGTTGATGACTGCGGTTACGATGGCGATTCCGGGAGTGCCGGGATTACAAAAGGAGATGGTCGGGTCCCAGTTGCCAGCACAGGCCGTCGCACTGCCGTTGGCGCTGCCGACGACAGACAGTGGCGCGGCGGCGTTTGGACCTCCGCTGGCGACGGAGAATTGAATGTTGACGCCGAGGACGGTGCCACCGGTGGCATTCTTGCCCGTGGCAGTAAAGATTCTGGAGTCACCGACGTTGATCGATAGGATTCCGCCCGGGGTCAAGGTAACGGTCTCCACGCCCCCGCTGCCTGAGTTGCTGCTGTTCTTGCCAAGGCAACCGGTGAAGACAGCGATGAAGGCAATGGCGAATATAAGAAGGAATCCGAGACAGCGACGATGCATGAACCCTCCTCGCGTCCGTTTTCCAGAGCGCGAGATTAATTTAGATGAACGGAAAACTGTCAGTGTAGAGGGTAAGGTGCAAGGTTTCAAGGTTCCGCTTTGGCTCGTAGCCCGCAGAGCGAAGCCAACTGCTGCGAACTCCTGGGCTTCGGGCTGTAAAGCCTTGAAACCTCGCACCTCCACAACCCGCCCTTTCTACGATGCGTCGAAGAACGGTTGACGATGTGCAAGGTAGTTGTTATTATCAAACAGTTCCGCGAGTTAAGTCTGGCTTGCCGGTGTACGGCAGTCCTGTTGGATGCGCAACCTGCGCGGGTGACAGGCGCCGGGAAAATCTTGGCTGAGCTTTGAAGAAATACGTACCCGGCTGAATTTGAGGCCGGGGACGCCCTCGCTGAAACGTCCTGCGAAAACCTTTGCGCTCAGGCTTGGGAGCTTGAGAGTCACGCAAGGCTATGCGGGAGGAGCAGACGAAACGGAACGCCTCCGAACCTGGATCGGGGAGGCGTGGCGTCACCGTCGTCGGCGATTTAGTTGGAATTGGAAACTGAACGAATTCTCACCGCATGGTGCGCGGGAGAGCATGGCTGGGCGCCACAGCCTGTGCCAGAACTGATACGGGGTACGCCCCCGTCTCGGCAGGAATTTGTGCGTGGCCCGCAATACGTGCCGGCGCGCGAAATCTGTGGTAGAGACGCGGCTTGCCGCGTCTGGGAGTGGCGAGAGTGCCTACGTTTAATCAGCTGGTAAAGTTTGGCCGCGAGCGGACCAAGTATAAGACGGCGAGTCCGGCTCTGCAATCGTGTCCGCAAAAGCGCGGAGTATGCACGCGCGTGTATACCCAGACGCCGAAGAAGCCGAACTCGGCACTGCGCAAAGTGGCGCGCGTTCGCCTGACCAATGGAATCGAAGTGACGACCTACATCCCGGGCGTTGGACACAACCTGCAGGAGCACTCGATCGTGCTGATCCGCGGCGGCCGCGTGAAAGATCTGCCGGGCGTGCGTTATCACGTGGTACGTGGAACGCTGGACGCCACTGGAGTGGCGGGCCGTAACCAAGGACGCTCGAAGTATGGTACGAAGCGCGCTAAGAAAGCTTAGTAGGAACAAATGGTAGAGACGCGGCTGGCCGCGTCTCCGGCTCTAGCGAGAAGCTAGCAGCCAGGAGCTGAAAGCTGAAATGCCTCGTAAAGGACATATCGCCAAGCGGACGACAGAGGCCGATCCGGTATATGGATCGGATCTGGTGACGAAGTTCATCAACTCGATGATGTGGCAGGGCAAGAAGTCGACGGCCGAGGGCATCTTCTATAAGTCGCTCGAGAAGTTGCAGGAAAAAGGTGGCGACGAAGCCCTGAAGCTGTTCACCAAGGCGGTCGAAAACGCCAAGCCCTTGCTGGAAGTAAAGACGCGGCGCGTGGGCGGTGCGAACTATCAGGTGCCGATTGAGGTCGCTCCCGACCGGAGGACGTCGCTGGCCATCCGCTGGATCGTGAGCTATGCGCGCGGCCGCGGCGAAAAGGGAATGATCGACAAGCTGACGAACGAGTTGCTCGACGCCTCGAACGGCAAAGGCGCCGCCATCAAGAAGAAAGAAGACGTACATCGCATGGCGGAAGCGAACAAGGCGTTTGCGCATTACCGGTGGTAAGAGAGTTGCGAGCTTCGGGCCGCGAGCTGCGAGCCAGAAGCTAACGACGAACGACCAACGACAGATTTTAAGAGCCCCCAGAAAGAGTAAAGAGCCGTGCCCAGAACAGTCCCATTAGAACGGTGCAGGAACATCGGCATCATGGCCCACATCGATGCCGGGAAGACCACGACGACGGAGCGCATCCTGTTTTATACGGGAAAGACGCACCGTATCGGCGAGGTCCACGAAGGCACGGCCATCATGGACTGGATGGAGCAGGAGCAGGAGCGCGGCATCACGATTACGTCCGCCGCGACGACCTGCACCTGGCGCGACATTCGCATCAATATCATTGACACGCCCGGCCACGTCGATTTTACGGCCGAGGTGGAGCGCTCGCTGCGCGTGCTCGACGGCGCGGTGGCGGTGTTTGACGCGGTGCATGGCGTCCAGCCGCAGTCGGAAAAAGTCTGGCGGCAAGCCGATAAGTACGGCGTCCCGCGAATTTGCTTCATCAACAAGATCGACAAGATGGGTGCCGATTTCGAGCACGCCGTCGATACCCTCCGCAAGCGCCTCAACGCCAAGCCGGTCGCGATTCAAATTCCCATCGGACAAGAAGACAAGTTTCGCGGAGTGGTTGATCTGGTCGCCATGAAGTCGATCATCTGGGAGGACGAATCCATCGGCGCCGAGTACATAGTCGGCGACATTCCTGCCGACCTGCAGAAAAAGGCTGAGGCGTTCCATACCCAACTGGTCGAAACCGTTGCCGAGAATGACGACGAGATTCTGCACAAGTTTCTGGAAGGCGAAGCAATTTCGGCGGACGAACTGAAGGCATCGCTGCGCAAGTCCACAATCGGGCTCAAACTGTTTCCGGTGGTAGTGGGAACGGCGTTCAAAAATAAAGGTGTTCAACCATTACTCGATGCGGTAGTCGATTACCTGCCCTCGCCGCTCGATACCAAGGAAACGCATGGCCTCGATCCCGACACCGGTAAAGAAATTGTGCGCAAAGCAGACGACAAGGAACCTTTCTCGGCGCTGGCCTTCAAAATCATGGCCGACCCGTTTGTCGGCCAGCTCACGTTTATCCGCGTGTATTCGGGGCAATTGAAATCGGGCGAGTCGGTAATGAACTCGCGCACCCAGAAGCACGAGCGCATTGGCCGCCTGCTGAAGATGCATGCCAATAAGCGCGAAGACATCCAGGAAATTCTCGCCGGTGACATCTGCGCGGTGGTGGGACTGAGAAACGTCAGCACGGGCGACACCATCTGCGAGGAAAAGCATCCGATCACCCTCGAGTCGATTGTGTTTGCGGTTCCGGTGATTTCGGTGGCAGTCGAACCGAAGACCAAGGCCGATCAGGAAAAGATGGGCATGGCGCTGGCCAGACTAGCCCAGGAAGATCCGACTTTCAAAGTTCACACCGATCCGGACAGCGGACAGACCATCATCAGCGGCATGGGCGAGTTGCATCTCGAAATCATCGTTGACCGCATGATGCGCGAGTACAAGGTCGAGGCCAACGTCGGTAAGCCGCAGGTCGCGTATCGCGAGACCATCCGCAAGCACGCCGAAGCGGAAGGCAAGTACATTCGCCAGACCGGCGGCCGCGGCCAGTACGGACACGCGAAGATTTATCTCGATCCGAACGAGCCGGGTAAGGGCTACGAATTCATCAACGAAATCGTAGGCGGCACGGTGCCGAAAGAATTTATCAAGCCGATCGACCAGGGCATGCAGGAAGCCATGGAAGGCGGCGTTCTGGCCGGCTACCCGATGGTCGACATTAAAGCCACGCTCTACGATGGCAGCTACCACGATGTCGATTCGAACGAAATGGCGTTCAAGATTGCCGGTTCGATGGCGTTTAAGGAAGCGGCGCGCAAGGCGAGTCCGGTGATTCTGGAGCCGGTGATGGCGGTGGAAGTGGTCACGCCGGAAGATTACGCGGGAACGATCATGGGCGACCTGAGTTCGCGCCGCGGACGGATCGAAGGCATGGAACATCGCGCCGGTTCGCAGGTGATCAAGGCCATTGTTCCTCTGGCGGAGATGTTCGGGTACGCGACGCACATGCGTTCGTCGACCCAGGGACGCGCTGAGTACTCAATGCATTTCGCGCGCTATGAAGAAGCCCCGCGTCACGTGGCGGACGAGATCATCGCCAAGACGCAGGGCAAGACGGCTTCGCGGTAGCCGCGTTTTGCGGGCGTAAACGGATCTGGAGTTTTAGAATTTTCGCGGGCGATGGGGCCGGCGCTACAGAGGATAAGAGCAAATGGCAAAGCAGAAATTTGAACGGACGAAGCCGCACTGCAACGTAGGGACGATTGGTCACATCGACCATGGCAAGACGACGT
>Ga0209698_10000445_pt1 | contig 47622 bp, 45 predicted proteins | sample LitLauG_LLR_2012_FD_187203 | JGI IMG/M metagenome (GOLD analysis project Ga0209698, IMG submission 187203) | Freshwater sediment microbial communities from Pennsylvania, USA - Little Laurel Run_MetaG_LLR_2012 (SPAdes) (version 2) | ecosystem: Environmental > Aquatic > Freshwater > Creek >...
CGCGCTGAGGGCCTTGTATTTGGCCGCGCTGAATCATTTAAGCGCGCGCGAGCTTGTTGCCCTCAGGCGATGGAAGACGGGCCTCGACTACCGTCGCGAACTCGCCCGCAGGGCTCGCGCAACGCCGGATGTGCCACGCGCATTCTCCGACGGCGTGGCGCTTTTCGAACAAGGTTGGTACGGACGCCATCCAGTGGATCGCACGATGGCGGAAACACTCGCCAGCGGGTTCAATGAAATGAGGGCCCATGCGAAATAAGCTGGCCATCGCAGCGCTGCTCCTCGCACTGGCCTGGGGATTGGAGCAAGTGGTGGTTGCGCCACTCGATACCGGCGCGGTGTACCCCGAATATTCGTCGCTGCGCGCCGACCCAATGGGCACGATGGCGCTTTATGAAAGTCTGTCGCAGGTGGTGAAAGTCGAGCGATTATTTAAGACCCGCGCGCAGGAGGACCCAGGCAAGAGCACGACGATCCTGGTGCTGGGCGTCGATCCGGTGGCCTGGTCGCATTTGGATGAAAAGGTCCTGGAGGAATACGAGAAGCTGACCAGCAAGGGCGCGCGTCTGGTGTTCGCGTTTCTGCCGGCGCAGCGGTTCTTGGACGATAAGGAGGCGAGCCCAGTGGAGGCCCGCTGGCATATTCATTTCCGCTACGAAAGGGTGCACGCTGAACTGGGCGATATTCCTCACGAATCCGGCTTGAAGCTCACCGGGGACAAGCAATGGGAAACGCTAGACGCGGCGTCGGGCACGCTGGAACGCCCTCTGGGCGCGGGTTCGGTGGTGTTGATCGCAGACAGTTACTTGCTCAGCAACGAAGGCCTGCGCGAGGCGCGCGATCCGGCGCTGATCGTCAAAATTGCGGGCGATGCGAAGCTGATCCTGTTCGACGAAAATCACTTTGGCGTCGCGGAGACGGGCAGCGTCGCCAAGCTGATGCGCAAATATCACATGGAAGGCGCGCTGGCGGTGTTGGCGTTGGCAGCGATCTTGTTCCTGTGGCGCAATGCGTCGAGCCTGCTGCCTTCGCGCGCGCCGGGCGCAGAGCAGGCCGTGGCTGGACGAGATTCGCTGGACGGCATGACGGCTCTGCTGCGGCGCGGCATCGCGGAAAAAGATCTGGTGCGTGTTTGTTATGACGAATGGCGCAGAACGTCCCCCGGAGCGCCCGCGGCCGATGAATCGATATTGAACCAGAAGAACACAGTGGCGGCGTACAAAGCGCTGATGGAGAAACGATGACGGAACGACTTGAACTGCTGCACCGGACGCTGGCCAGCGCGCGGGTGGAAATTGCCAAGGTGATTTTAGGCCAGGACGCCGCGGTGGACGCCGCGCTCACCGTGATCCTGACGCGGCAGCATGCGCTGATTGAAGGCGTGCCCGGCGTGGCGAAGACGCTGCTGGCGCGGACACTGGCGCATGTGCTGGGCTGCGAGTTCGCGCGCATCCAATTCACGCCCGACCTCATGCCTGCCGACATCACCGGCACCAGCGTCTTCAATTTTCAGAGTAACGAATTTCATCTGGTGCGCGGGCCAGTGTTTACGTCGTTTCTGCTGGCCGATGAAATCAACCGTGCTCCCGCCAAGACGCAATCGGCGCTGCTGCAGGCCATGCAGGAACGCGCCGTGACGATCGACCGCGAGACGCATCACCTGTCGGCGGACTTCACGGTATTCGCCACGCAGAATCCGATTGAGTATGAAGGCACGTATCCGCTGCCGGAGGCTCAAAAGGACCGTTTCTTATTGAAAATGCCGATGGCCGCGCCGGAGCGTGAGGATGAAATGTCGCTGGCAAAGCGCATGCTGGGCGTGGACGCGCCGGAGACGTGCCTGGACCGCGGCGACGTGCAGGCGGTGCTGAAGACGGGCGAATTGGACGCCGCTCGCGATGCGCTGATGGATGTGTCGATGCGCGATGAACTGATCGCCTACATCGTCGATCTGGTGCGGCGCACGCGCAGGCATGAAAGCATTCTGGTGGGTGCGGGTCCGCGCGCGACGCAGGGGCTGGTGGCGGCCAGCCGGGCGCATGCGGCCATCGCGGGCCGCGATTTCGTCACGCCCGACGACGTAAAGGCCATGGCGATTCCGGTGCTGGATCATCGCCTGATTCTGCGTCCGGAGTTTGAGATTGAAGGCATGACGGCGGCGGAGGCGGTCGGCAAGATTCTGGAGAGCGTGGCGGTTCCAGTGTAATGGTCCCTTCTTCCAGACTGATCTGGTTGGTTTCGCTGGTGGGATTTCCGGCGGCTACGGTGGCGGCCTTGTCACCTTCGTCGCGCGGCTTCGCGTTCGTGTGCCTTGCGGTATTGCTTGCGATCGCCGCCATTGATGGGTTCCGCAAGCATCGCGGCCTCGATGGCATTCGCGTGGAATTGCCGCCGCTGGTACGCATGTTCAAGGACCGCGCCGCGGAGATTCGCGTGCGGATTCATCATCTTGATCGGCCGCGCGGCGGACGCGTGCGGTTGGGCATTGCCGCGCCGGAAGGAATTGAGGCGGAGGTGGAGGAACAAAACATCGACTTGCCCGAGGGCACGGCAGCTTCTGAGTTCGTTTGGAAATGGACCGCTCGGCGCAGAGGCTTGTATCGAGTTAATGCGGTATATCTGGAAGCCGCGTCGCCCTGGGGATTGTGGCAGACGCGGCGCAAGGACGACGTTTCAATGGAGATTCGCGCTTATCCGAATCTGCGGCGTAAAGATGACTTGAAGGCGCTGCGGCAAGGCGTGAGCGGCTCGCATTCGCTGCGGCAAGTGGGACGCGGGCGCGAGTTTGAGAAGCTGCGCGAGTATCTGCCCGGGGACGCGTTGGACGAAATCGACTGGAAAGCCACGGCGCGCCGTGGCAAGCCGATCACCAAGGTGTTTCAAGTGGAGCGCACGCAGGAACTGTACGTCGTGATCGACGCGTCGCGCTTGTCGGCGCGGCCCGTGGGCGACGAAACCGCGCTGGAGCGCGCCATCGCGGCAGGCCTCATCGTCGGCGCGGCGGCAGAACGGCGCGGCGATTTGTTCGGGCTGGCGGCATTCTCCGATCAGGTGAACGCGTTCGTGCGGGCGCGCAATGGAAAATCGCATTACGCAGCCTGCCGCGACGCGATCTACCAACTGCATCCGCGGCCTGTGTCGCCGGATTTCGAGGAAATCGCCACGTTTTTGCGGCTCAGGCTGCGGAGGCGCGCGATGGTGCTGTTTCTCACATCGCTGGACGATCCGGTACTGGCCGAACAGTTCGCCCGCGCCACGAAACTGCTGGCGCGCAGACATCTGGTGCTGGCCGGGATGCTGCGTCCCACGGCCGCGCGGAGGCTCTTTGAAAACGACGTGGAAACGGTGAACGATATTTATAAAGATTTGGCCGGGCACATCGCGTGGCGGCGTTTGAAGGAGCTCGAATCGTCGCTGGCGAGGCAGGGCGTGAGGCTCTCGGTGATCGATCCGGAGAATTATTCGAGCGCGCTAATTGGGATTTACGATGCGGTGAAGCAGAGGCAGCTTTTGTGATTCTCGATATTTCGCGATTTGTCGAAACGGAGCGGCCGCATTGGACCGCGCTCGAAAAATCCCTGGCTTGGCTGGAGGCAAATCCAGAGGCGCGGCTCTCGCTGTCCGAGGTGGAGAAGCTGCACCTGCTCTATCAACGTGCCTCGGCCGATCTGGCGCGCGTGCCCGACGGCGAGTTGCGGCGCTATCTGGAATGGCTGGTCAGCCGCGCGTACGCTGAGGTTCATGAGGCGCGGGAGCGGCAGCGTTTCCATCCCTGGAAATGGCTGACCGAGGAGTATCCGCGCACGTTCCGCCGCCATTTCAAGGCGTTTCAGCTGGCCGCGTGGTTGACGATCGGCGGGGTGGCGTTTGGCGCGATGGCGCTGCGCATCGATCCGGAAGCGAAGGGCGTCATCATGCCGTTTGACGCGCTGCAAGCCACGCCGGCGCAGCGCGTGGCGAAGGAACGTGAGGACGCGGGCAAGCATATGTCCGGGGTCAAGACGCGATTTTCCGCCCAGTTGATGACGCACAATACGCAGGTGGCGCTCACTACCCTGGCCATGGGCATGACGTTCGGCTTCGGCACCATCGTGCTGCTGTTTTATAACGGCGTGATCCTGGGGGCGGTGGCGTTCGATTATATTCACGGCGGCGAAAAATGGTTCCTGATGGGCTGGCTGCTGCCGCACGGGGTGATCGAAATTCCCGCGATTTTAGTCGGCGGGCAGGCGGGACTGATCCTGGCCTATGCCCTGATTGGCTGGGGCAGCCGCATCTCCCGCGCCGAGCGTCTGCGCCGCGTGTCGCGCGACGTGGTGACGCTGGCTGCAGGCGCGGGCCTGATGCTCGTGTGGGCGGGCATTATCGAATCGTTCCTGTCGCAGTATCACGAGCCGGTCATTTCCTACGGCACCAAGATAGCCTTTGGCCTGGTGGAAGCGGCGCTGCTGGCGTCCTACTGGACGTTCGCGGGGAGAAAATCCACGTGACGCGCGACACCTTGACTATCCGCACACCCGAAGGCATCGAGTTTGCGCTGCCCCTGGCTGGACCCATCAGCCGGATGCTCGCGCTGGTGATCGACACGGGCGTGGTGATCACCATCGGCAAGATCGCCGAGCAATTGCTGGCGCCGCTGGGATTCCTTGGGAAAGATATTTCGGAGGCGGTCAAAATACTCGCCTATTTTGTAATCTCACTTGCCTATATGGCCTTGGCCGAATGGCTATGGCGAGGGCAAACGGTGGGCAAGCGGCTGTTGCGTCTGCGCGTGGTGGATGCGGGGGGCTTGAAGCTGGAGCCCAGCCAGGTGATCGTCCGAAATCTGCTCCGGTTTCTCGACGCCTTGCCGGCCGTGTACCTGGTGGGCGGCGTCGCCTGCCTGATCAACTCGCGGCGCCAGCGTGTGGGGGATATTGCGGCGGGTACGGTGGTGATTCGTGCGCCGAAGCTGCAACGTCCGGACCTGGATCAACTGCTGGGCGGAAAGTTCAATTCGCTGGCGGAGGTCAGGCATTTGGCCGCGCGTCTGCGCCAGCGCGTCAGGCCTGAAGTAGGGACGATTGCGCTCGAGGCTATCCTGCGCCGCGACGAAATCGAACCGCGCGCGAGGCTAAAACTATTCGGCGAAATGGCGGCCTATTTCCGAGGGCTGGTGGAATATCCTCCAGAGGTGGTTGAGCAGCTTTCCGACGAACAATACGTGCGAAACGTTGCGGAGATACTTTACCGGAGGAACTAGCGGGTTTTTTAGCCCTTGGGGCATTGCAAGGTACCGGGGAGTGTGCTGAAGTATTAGGTGATGCAACGCTGTAAACTCCTGAAATTTCTGCCCATACTGCTCCTACTGGTGCTCGCTGGCTGCAATCGCGATCCAAAGGTTCAGGCCCAAAGACAACTGGAGCAGGCCAATAAGTTTTTCGCCCGCGGCAAGTACAAGGAAGCGGCCATCATGTACAAACGCGCGCTTCAAAAAGACATGCGCTTCGGCGAGGCGTACTACCGGCTAGGACTCACGGAGCTGAAACTGGGCGGTTACGGCGACGCGCTCCGCTGGTTGCGTCGCGCGGTGGAATTGCAGCCGACCAACACGGACGCCATTACCAAGCTGGCGGACCTTTATTTATTGGCTGCGACGCAGCCCAACAACCAGCAGAAGCTACTGCTGGATGAAGTGAAGGATCTGTCGGGCAAGCTGTTGCAGCAGAATTCGGAATCCTACGATGGACACCGCTTAAAAGGCCAGTTGGCGCTGATGGGACGCGATCCGAAGGCTGCCATCGAGGAGTTCGAGAAGGCGAATAGCATCAAGCCTTATCAGACCGATGTGGTGCTGGTATACTTCCAGGCGCTCGTACTCGACAACCGTTTCCCGGAAGCGGAGAAACTGGCCAACGATCTGATTGATAAGCAGAAGAATTACGGCCTGATGTACGATATGCTCTACGGACAATATCTGCGCAAGAACGATCTGCCTTCCGCGGAGGCGGTGTTGAAGCGCAAGCTGGCCAACAATCCAACGCAGGCGCGCTATGTGGTTCAAATGGCACAGTTTTACTTCCTCAACGGGAAGAAAGCGGAGATGGATCAGGTCATGCAGCAGCTCAACGACGAAAAGAAATTCCCCGATGGCCACCTCGTGGCGGGCGATTTCTATATGCTCCGGCTGCAGGATTACGAGAACGCCAGGCTGCAATATGAAGCCGCCGTCAAGGCGTTTCCCAAGGACAAGGTTATCTATCAAAAGCGGCTCGTGGAGTTGTTCGCCGTCACTGGACGCGGGCCGCAGGCCAACGAAATGCTGGCGCAGATCCTGAAGGACAATCCGAAGGACAGCGAGGCCATCGGGATGAGAGCCGCGTTGATGCTTGCCACTGGCAACCGCGATCAGATCAACCTCGCGGCCAACGATCTGCAGGCGCTGGTGACCAAAAACCCTGAAAACCATATGTTCCGCTTCAACTTGGCGCGGGCCATGGTGGCCAAGGGCGAACTCGAGCCCGCCCGGCTGCAACTGGATGAAGCCATCAAGCTGCGCAGCGATTTCGTGCTGGCGCGCGTCCTGCTGGCGAAAATCTACCTGGCGCAGAGTCAGCCCGCCAAGGCGTTGAAGGAAGCCGAGGGCGTGCTGGCGATCGACAAGAACAACCTGCAGGCGCACCTCACGCGATCAAGCGCTCTGCTGGGAATGGGCGACAAGGACAAGGCGCGTGAGGAACTGGAACTGATCAGCAAAGCCTATCCGCAGAATCCGGAGGCGCGATACCAGGTGGGCTTTCTGGCGTATCAGGACAAGGACTACAAGAAAGCGGAGCAGATTTTCAGCGAGATGTACAAAGCCAATCCAAACGACACGCGCGGACTGGCCGGCGTGACCGAATCCATGGCGGCAGAGGGCCACATGGACCAGGCGGTCAAGGAAACACAAGCCGCGATCCAAAAAGAACCACAGCGTAGGGACCTGAAGTTGGTGCTGGCGAAATATTACGTGCGCTCCCAGCGCTACGACGAAGCGATCGGCATTTATCAGGCGCTGATCCAGGAGGATCCCAAGTCCGCGGATTTGCTTTTCCAGATGGCGGAGACGGAGCGCCGCAAGGGGGACCTCAACTCGGCGGTGGACACGTTCCGCCGGTGTAGTCAGGCGGCTCCGTCGGACACTGTGTGCTTGACCCAGATGGGTTTGATTTTGGACGCCACCGGTAAACGCGATCAAGCCAAACCGATTTACGAGCAGATCCTGAAGATTAAGCCGGATAACCCCGTGGCGCTGAATAATTTGGCGTTCATCAAGGCAGAGGAAGGTGTGGATTTGGATCAGGCTCTCTCGATGTCGCAGAGGGCTCGCCAGGCGATGCCCAACGCCCCCGAGGTTTCCGACACTCTGGGCTGGATCTACATTAAGAAGAACCTGAGCGAGGACGCGGTGCGCGTGTTCAAGGATTTGACGGACAAGGTGCCCACCAATCCGACGTTCCATTATCACTACGGCATGGCTTTGCTGCAAAAGGGCGACAAGCCATCGGCGAAGAAGGAATTGGAAAAGGCGCTCGAGGAAAAACCTTCCAAGGGCGACGAAGCCAAGGTCCGCGAACTGCTGCAAAAAATGTAAACAGAGGATAGCGCGCTGACAAAAGCTCCGTGGTTTCCTTATGTGACGCCGTTCGCGGTGTTCATGGCTTTGCTCGGTCTGCATTCGGTTCTGCCGTTGCCGGACCTGGCGGACCAGATTCTCCGCGTGGCGGTGATGCTGGCCGTGCTGTGGTTCGTCGCGCGTCCGGTGGTCGATCTGCGCGTGCGGCATTGGCCGGCGACCCTGGGCATTGGAGTGGCGGTTTTCGTCATCTGGATCGCGCCCGATCTGCTGATCCGCGGCTATCGCAGTTCGGTGTTGTTTCAGAACGCGGTGACAGGCAAGGCGGCCACATCGCTCGGCGCTGGCGCGATGCTCAGCTGGCCCGTGCTCGGGCTGCGGACGTTTCGCGCCACGGCGATCGTGCCCATTATCGAAGAGCTTTTCTGGCGCGCCTGGCTGATGCGATGGCTGATCGATAACGATTTTGAAAAAGTGCCGCTGGGCAAATACGCGCCGCAGGCGTTCTGGATCGTGGCCGTGCTATTTGCCTCCGAGCACGGGCCATACTGGGACGTCGGCCTGGCGGCGGGCATCGTTTACAACTGGTGGATGGTCCGCACCAAGAGCCTGGGCGATCTGATTCTTGCCCATGCTGTGACAAATTTTATCCTCAGCGCATATGTGATTTTTGCGGGCAAGTGGGAATACTGGTTATGAAGATGGAAACAATTCGAGCGGGAGCTTCGGCGGCGCACGCCAGGGTCGCGCTGTTCGATTTCGACGGCACTCTGTCTCTGGTCCGCTCCGGCTGGATGGACGTGATGGTGCCGATGATGGTGGAGATTCTCGCCGAGCTCAAATCCGGCGAGAGCGACGAGGAACTGAAGGTGGTCGTCGAGGATTTCGTCTGGCGCCTGACGGGTAAGGAAACGATCTACCAGATGATGGCGCTGGCGGAGAACGTCGCCAAGCGCGGCGGCAAGCCGCTCGATCCGCTGGTGTACAAAAAAATGTACCTCGACCTGCTGTGGGAGCGGATTCGCGACCGCGTGGAAGAGCTGAAGAGCGGCAAAGCCTCACCCGAAAAGTACATGCTTCCCGGAGCGCGCGCGTTGCTGGAAAGCCTGAAGGAGCGCGGCTTGAAAATGTACCTCGCCAGCGGCACCGACGAGGTGTACATGAAGGAAGAGGCGAGGCTGATCGACGTCGCGAAGTATTTCGATGGAGGCGTTTACGGTGCGCTGGACGATTTAAAGGCCTTCTCAAAGAAGATTTTGGTCCAAAGGATTCTGGCCAGCACCGACGTTCGCGGCGAGGAAATTATCGGCTTCGGCGACGGTTACGTTGAGATCGAGGAAGTGAAACTGGTCGGCGGCGTGGCTGTCGGTGTCGCGTCCACTGAGCCGGAGTGCCAGACTGTTGACGAATGGAAGCGCAAGCGGCTGATTGGGGTTGGCGCGGACTACATCGTCCCGAACTATCTCTGCCACCAGGAACTGACGGAGGCCTTGTTTGCCGCACCGGTCAAAGTATGAAATATTCGACCGCTCCCGCCTGGAGATCAAGCCCCTCGCCGAGCGCGTGAACGATCTGGAAATCGGCCACTGGCTGAATCTGGAAGACGCCGCACCCGCGTTCGAGCATCCTGATCTGGCGGAGGTTGCGGAGCGTTTGCGCGCAGCCAAGGAATCCGGCGCGGCGCGGATGATGTGCATGGGCGCGCACGTTCTGCGCGCGGGCGTCAACCGGCATCTGATCGACCTGATGTCGCGCGGCCTGATTTCTCATATCGCGGTGAACGGCGCGGCCGCAATTCACGACTACGAACTGGCGCGAATCGGCGCGACCACCGAAAGCGTCGCGCGCTATGTCCGTTCCGGTGAATTCGGCCTATGGCGCGAGACCGGTGAGCTGAACGACTGGATCGTTGAGGCGGCTGAGCAAGGCTTCGGTTTCGGCGAAAACGTCGGCCGCAGGATTGCGGACAGCAATTATCCCTACCGCGACTGGAGCGTCTTCGCTGCAGCGTTCAAAATGAGCGTGCCGGTGACGGTCCACGTGGGTATCGGCTACGACATTCTGCATGAGCATCCCAATTGCGAGGGCGCGGCCATCGGCGCGGCCAGTTATCGCGATTTCCTGATCTTCGCGCGGGCTGCCGAACGCCTGGAAGGCGGCGTCCTGCTGAATTTCGGCTCCGCCATCATGGGGCCCGAAGTGTATTTGAAGGCGCTGGCGATGGCGCGCAACGTCGCGCAGCAGCAGGGCCGCACCATCACGAAATTCTCGACCGCGGTGTTCGATCTTGTGCCAATCCACGGCGATTTTCGCAAGGAATTGCCAAAGACCGACCCCGGCTATTACTTCCGTCCGCACAAAACCATCCTGGTGCGCACGGTGCAGGATGGGGGCGAGAGCTTCTACTTTTGCGGCCCGCATCGCGCGACGCTGCCTGCGCTGTGGAGAGCGGTCCAATGAACGTCGCCGCGGTTCTCGAAGCATTTCACGGACTGCGGGTGCTGGTCGCGGGCGACGTGTGCCTGGATCGTTGGTGCCGTTACGATCCGAAAGAGGCGCTGGCTTCGCGGGAAACGGGTCTGCCGCGCGTCGGCGTGGTGACTACGGAAACCACGCCAGGAGCGGCTGGGACGATCGCCAATAATCTGGCCGCGCTGGGCGCGGGACGCGTGGCGGTGCTGGGCGCGGTGGGTGAGGACGGCCACGGATGGGAGCTCGATCAGGCGCTGCGCGCTCGCGGCATCGACGCGAGTTTGTTGATTCGCTCAGCCGAAGTGCCGACGTTTACCTATACCAAGTTGATCAACGCCGCGACGGACGAGGAAGATCTGCCGCGCATCGATTTTATCCACACGCGGGAAATCTCCGCCGCGCTCGATGCGCGGATCGTGGCCGCGCTGGAGGACGCCGCGCCGCAGTTCGACGTAATCATCGTGTCGGATCAGGCGGAAACCAAGGCCGGCGGAGTGGTGACGGCGCGCATGCGCGAAGCGCTCACGCCTATCGCCAGGGGAAAGATCGTGTGGGTGGACTCGCGCGTACGCGCCGAGCACTTTCGCGGCGTCATTTTAAAGCCGAATCGCGATGAAGCGGAAGAGGCGTGCCAGCGCGCCTTCGGACGCGTCGATTTCGCCGCGCTGCGGGCGCATACCGAGGCGCGGCTGCTGATCGTCACGCAAGGCGGCGACGGTGCGCTCGTGATCGACGAGCATGGCCAGAGCCTGGCCGAAGGGCGCAGCGTCGAAAAGCCGGTGGACATCTGCGGCGCGGGTGATAGCTTCTCCGCGGGCGCGGCCATGACGTTGGCGGTGACGGGTTCGGGCGTCGATGCCGCGCGCTTCGGCAATCTGGTGGCGTCGATCACGATCATGAAAAAAGGGACTGGTACGGCAACGCCGGAAGAGGTCTGCGCCGCGGCAGAAAAATGTGGACAGACCGCTCTGTCCACGTTCGGCGTTTCGAGCAACTCTGGACACGAGGGATCTGGGACAGAGTAGTCTATCCCCATTTTTTCATGAACACACTGGCGATCGACATTGGCGGGACGAAGTTCACGGTGGCCCTGTTCGAAGGCGACCGCATGAGGGAGCGCGAATCCCGCGCCACCGACCGCGAGGGCGGCCCTTCTTGGATGCTCGGGCAAATCGAAAACATCGCCCGCGCCTGGCAGTTCGAACACTGCGGCATCGGCTTCGGCGGGCCCGTGGATTTCAAAACGCAGACCGTTGCGCTTTCCACTCACGTCGGCGGATGGGCCGATTTCCCGCTGGTCGAGCGCATTGAGAAAATGTTCGGCGCGCCCGTAGTGATGGACAACGACGCGAACGTCGGCGCGTTGGGCGAAGCGTTTTACGGCGCTGGGCAGGGCGCGCGGCCCCTGTTTTACCTGACTCTCTCCACCGGCATCGGCGGAGGCATCGTGCTGGACGATTCCACGGTCTACCGCGGCGCGGATTCCTATGCGGGTGAGCTTGGCCACATCGCGCTGCGTCCGGGTGGTCCGGAATGCCTGTGCGGCTGGCGAGGCTGTTTCGAGCGCATGTGCTGCGGCCTGTGGCTGGAGCGCGATTACGGCAAGCCGGCAAAGGAACTGATGCAGGACCCCGCGTTTGTCGCGCGCTATGTGGTCGATCTGGCGCAGGGCATTAAGGCTGCGGTGATGCTGCTAAATCCCGCGCGCATCGTGATTGGGGGGGGGATTTCCAAGGCTGGCGACGCGCTATTTGTTCCGCTGCGCGCGGAACTGCGCAGGCAAGTGACCCAGTGGTCGCGCGCGCGGTTGGATGTAGTGCCCGCCCTGCTGGGCGATGACAGCGTCCTCTACGGATGCCGCCGTCTTATTCGGTCTTCTTGAACAGGCTATCGAAGGCCGCGCGCGCGTCGCTTGCGTTGCGCGGCGCGATGTTCGGCAGAGGCGTGGCATTACTCCCTCCGCCGGACGCGTACGGGCCTGGCGCAGGCGGATGAGCCGCGTCGCGCGCCACCGTGAACCTCGGCTTGAACAACGTGCATTCGTTCGCCTGATCCTTCTGGGCAATACGAACCGGCACGGGCTTCAGGCACTGGAACCTGGTCGATGGCTCGAAGTACGAACACTGTTTACAGCAGTGCAGCGATGCTCCGCACTTCGGACACGTGGTCTTGAAATCGGTGCCCGGAAGCAGCGTAGTGGAGCAGTTGAAACAACGCGCCGCCGTGACCGATTGCACGAGCCGCGGCAGGCGCGGTCCCGTGACATCAATCGGCAGCCTCGGACCCTGAGGTTTGGGGCGCTCGTCACGCCGGTCCGGTCGTGAATCGCGGCTGCCGGAGTCCTGGTAGCCGTTCTGACGGTACTTGCGATCGCCTTCCATATAGAGCTTTGGCCTTAAGAAGTTAAGGTGGTTTAGCTCACTCCTTTATGAGGTGTACAACACAATGGGCTGAAGATGCTTTGGATGATTTCTATTTCAAAGGGAGACGACGGGTTTCTCCGGCTGGCAACGCAAGCCAACAACCCGCTCAAATGCCTAAACCACTATGTACCACGGATTCCAGCAAGAATCCAGCAAAATCTTCGATTCCATCCGAAGTATCGGCGGAAGGCGGAGGAACCTTTAGTCATTCCCCCGCCCATTTTAACAGCGCGTTACACGGCCGATTCAACGGATCGTCACTATGATTGGGACTGACACGCAGCGCGTAGCCCAATCGGCCAGTGGTGAACGGGGCGAAATCGCGCCCAAACATATACACCGTTTCCTGTTGTGAGCCGATCGGCGACAGCGTCAGCACCTGGGTGTCTTCCAACTCGCCACGCGGGCCAATGCGGCCCACTACCGCTTCCACGCGCACATCCTGCGGCGTCAGCCCCGCCAGTTCGATCCGGGCGCGCAGAGGCACGCTGGAGCCGGCAGAAACCGTATCGCCTCCAATGCCGTGGTCGATGAATTTCACCGCGGCCCAGCGCTCACTTACGCCCTTCAGCCATTCCACATGCTCCCGCGGAACTTTGAACCCATCGCGGGAGACGCGCTCGAAGTGCTGATGCGCGGGTTCGTAGAGCTGCGTGGCATATTCGGTCACCATCCGCTGGCAGTTGAAGTTGGCACTCACGGACTTGAGCGATTTCTTCACCCGCTTCATCCACTCCATCGGGATGCCCTGTTCCCGGTTTTCATAGTACATGGGCACGATTTCATCTTCGAGCACCTGATAAATGCCCGCCGCGTGCGCGTCGTCGCGATCCACCGAATACGGGTCGCGGTCGCCGATGGCCCAGCCGCCCGCGCCGTCCGTCTCGTCGAACCAGCCGTCCAGAATGCTGAGGTTCAGATTGCCGTTGATGCCCGCCTTCATGCCGCTGGTGCCGCAGGCTTCTTCGCCGCGGCGCGGATTATTGAGCCACACATCGACGCCTTGCACCATTTCGCGCGCCACCTGCAAACCGTAATCCTCAACGAAGACGACATGCTTGGCCAGTTCCGGATCGTGCGAGTATTGAACAATTTCCCGGATCAGTGTTTTGCCTGGCACATCCAACGGATGCGCCTTGCCGGCAATGATGATCTGTACCGGGCACTTCGCATTGGTCAGGATTTTCTTGAGGCGTTCCAGATCGCTGAACAGCAGCGTGGCGCGCTTATACGTCGCGAAGCGGCGCGCAAAGCCGATGGTCAGCGCGTCCGGATCCAGCACTTCCTGCAAATGCTTGATCTCCGGCGCGGGCGCGTTACGCTCCGCCGCGGTGGCTGCGCCGCGTTCGCGCACGAACGAAATCAGGCGGCGTTTGCGGCGGCGATGCGCCTCCCAGAGGTCTGCCACGGGAATCTCGTCGATCTGATCCCAGGCCGAAGCGTGACCCTCGCGCCAATCCGGCTCAAGGGCCTGATCGTAGATCGATGCCAGATCGCCATTGATCCAACTGGGCAGATGCACACCGTTCGTGACCGACGTGATCGGGACTTCCCACACCGGAAGCTTGGGCCACAGGCCCTGCCACATCTCCTGCGAAACATGCCGATGCAAGCGGCTGACGGCGTTGCGATACGCGGAGGTCTTGAACGCCGCCACGGCCATGGAAAACGATTCGCTCGCATCGTTCGGATTGCTGCGGCCCAGCGAAATCAACTGGTCGAAGCCGATGCCCGATTCCTCGCAGTATTCGTGGAAATATTCGTACATGATCCCGGAGTCGAACAGATCGATTCCGGCGGGCACAGAAGTATGCGTCGTGAATACGTTGCTGAGACGGGAGCCGTCCAGCGCCTCGGCGAAGCTCATTTTCTGATCCGCCATCAGGCGGCGAATGCGCTCGATCGCCAGAAACGCCGAGTGCCCTTCGTTCATGTGATACACAGTCGGCTGAATGCCGAGTTGTTCCAGCGCGCGCAATCCGCCGATGCCCAGCGCGATCTCCTGGCGCATCCGGTTGTGGGTATCGCCTCCGTAGAGCTGCGCGGTGATGATGCGGTGCACCGGGTTGGGATTCTGCGGAATATTGCTATCCAGCAGGAACAGCTTTACGCGCCCTACGTCGATGCGCCAGACTTTCAAGAATACCTGTGCGCCGGACAGGCGCACGGTCACCAGCATTTCACTGCCGTCGGCGCGATGTACCGGCGTTACGGGGAGCGAATAGAAATCGTTGACCGGCGTGCGCTCCTTCTGCCATCCGTCCGGGCCGATGGACTGGCTGAAGTAGCCATTCTGATACAACAGGCCGACGCCGACAAGCGGCAGGTTCGCGTCGCTGGACGCTTTCAGGTGGTCGCCCGACAAGACACCGAGACCTCCGGAGTAAATCGGCATGCAATCCAGCAAGCCGTACTCCATGGAGAAATACGCCACCATCATGTTTGAAGGCCGGGTGGACGCAACGCTTAGATAGGCGTCCTGCGTTTCGCAGGCGCGGCGGTACAGCGCCAGATACCGTTGATCGGCCGCGGCGCGTTCCAATGTCGCTTGGGATACGCGGCCCAGCATCAGGATCGGGTTGTGGTTGGATGACTTCCAAATCGCCGGGTCCAGCCGGCGAAACAAGGAGCGAAGCGCGTGGTTCCAGCTCCAGTGAAGGTTTAACGCCAGCTCCGGCATGCGCTGAAGAGATGCAGGGAGAGCAGGGCGTACCAGGAATTCTTTGAGTGGTTGAATCTGAAAGGACATCTTCGAAGGCTTAGTTCTACAGCATAGCAAAGGATCGCGCTATGCTAAATCCCGTGGATATGGCAAACAGTACTAGATTTGGTTTCATTTTTGGCATGGCGCTGCTCGCGGCCGGGTGCGGCGGGGACAAAAAACCGGTCGTGGTGGGGGCCAAATCCACTACCGGGCAGGGCTTGATCGGCGAAATTACGGCCCAGCACCTGGAGCACAGGCTTGGACGAAAGATCGGCCGCAGTTTTAACCTGGGAAATACGGCGCTTGCCTACCAGTCCCTGGTCAGCGGCGAAGTGAGCCTCTATCCGGAGGAAACCGGCACGATCCAGGCGGTGATTCTGAAGGAGCCGCCTTCGCCCGACGCCGCCCAATCGCTGGAGCGCAGCCGTAACGAGATTCTGCGGCTCGCGCAGGCGGAAGTCCTGGACCCATTGGGGGTCGACGACGTCTGGCGTGTGTGGGTCAAGAGGGGCGAGGCGGAGAAGTACAACTTTCAAAATCTAAGCGATGTGGAGGAAGTCAAACCGGGCTGGAGAATGGGCGTCACGCGCGAGTTCAACGAACGTGCGGACGGGCTGGCAAATCTGAACAAATACCGGCTTCCGCAAGCAGCTCTACCGCGCGTCGCCGATTCCGGTACGATCTACGGGGCGTTTGATTCTGGCGAGTTGAACATGGTGGTAGGTTTGGCCACCGATGGCCAACCAGCGCGTCACCCCGATTGGAAGACGCTGATCGATGACAAGAAAGTTTTCCCCGCCTATCAAACCTGCATCGTGGCCCGCTCCGATATTTTAGCGACCGATCCCAAGATCAAGGCCGCCCTCGCGGAGCTGTCCGGAAAATTGTCCAATGATGCGATCGCGAAGCTGGCCGCCGAGGTTGATGTCGATCACAAGAAGTTGGCGGACGTGGCGGCGGAGTTTCTCGCCCAGGCGGGCTTGAAATAATTCTTAAGGAACAAAACCAAATCAAGCTGCGTCCGTCTAGATAACTAAAGCAGCAAAGGCCTCCGAGCGGATCCCTTTCCCCAACAACAACCGCCGCACGGAGGCCTGCTTTGTTTCTGGTTCATTAATCTTACAGCGAATCCCGCAAGCGGTCAATCGGAACAACCGGGACGCTGTTCAATCGCGGAATTCCACCGAACGCGCCACGGTGATGGCTCTGTTTTCCAGCAACTGCTGCAAAATGGTTTCATTCACCGGTTGATCCGTCTGCACCACCGCGATGGCTTGCAGCGTGCCGGAGCCTCCGGACGGCGTATGTTCGCGGCCGAGCGAGAAATTCGCGATGTTGATGGCGCCGCGTCCCGTCACGGAACCGACATAGCCGATCACGCCAGGCACATCGGCGTTGCGCAGGTACATCAGATGGCCGTCCAAAGGAGCCTCGCAGCGGATGCCGTCCACCGCTAGCAGGCGCGGATGATCCAGCACCAGCGCTCCTTCCACTTGGGTGATACCCGCGTCCGTTTCCAGTTCCAGCTTCACCGAATCGCCGTGACCCGTGCGGGTATCATGCCGTTCGGCATAGCCGATTCCGCGATCGGAGGCGATTTGCAGCGCGTTCACCACATTCGCCTTCCGATGCAGCGAGCGGCTCAGCACGCCGGCCAGCCCCGCGTTGCGAATCAGATGCGTGTGGTCATCGGCGATGTTGCCGTGATAAATCAGACGCACCATCCGAGGATTGCCCGTCGCGACATGGGCGGCGAACGTGCCCAGCCGTTCGGCCAAGGCGGCGTAGGGCCCTACGGTCCGGTACTGCTCGCTGGTGAGCGAGGGAGCGTTCAGCGCATTCGGCGCCACGCCTTTGCGTAAATATTGGACAAGCTGTTCGGCGATGCGCACGCCCACGGTTTCCTGCGCTTCTTCAGTGGCGCCGCCGATGTGCGGTGTAGCGATCACCTGGTCCAGCTTCAGCAAAGGCTCGCTCGAATCTGGCGGCTCCGTTTGAAACACATCCAGGGCCGCTCCCGCCACTTTGCCGCTTTCGATGGCCGCGCGCAGCGCCTGCCCGTCGATTAGTTCTCCGCGCGCGCAGTTCACGATCCGCACGCCCTTCTTCATCTTGTCGAAGGCGGCGGAGTTCAGCAGCGCGAACGTCTCCAAGGTCAGCGCCACATGCAGCGTGATGAAATCGCTCTCGGCGAATAAATCCGGCAGCGCGCGCAACGTCACGCCCAGATCGGCCGCGGTCTGCGAGTTCACATACGGGTCGCAGCCGATGATTTTCATCTCGAACGCCCGCGCCCGACGCACCACTTCCTGACCGATGCTGCCGAGCCCCACCACACCCAGCGTTTTCCCGCGCAGTTCCTTGCCGATGTACTGCACGTGATTCCAGTGGCCGCTCTTCGTCGAAGCCGCGGCTTGAGGAATGGACCGCGCCAGCGCCAGCATAAGCCCCAGCGTGTGTTCGGCGACGGACACCGCGTTGCCGCCGGGCGTGTTCATCACCAGAACGCCCGCCGCCGTGGCCGCGTCGATATCGATGTTTTCCGCACCCGCGCCTGCCTTGCCAATCACTTTGAGCTTGGGCGCAGCGCGCAGCAGAGCCTTGTCCACTTGGACGCCGCCGCGAATCAACAGCGCATCCGCCTCCGCCAGATGATGGCGGAAATCGTCTATGTTCGAAACGATCACGTTCCAGCCCGGCTGAGGTGTGAGCAGTTCCAGACCCGCCGCGGGCATCGATTCGGCAATCAGAATGTTCATGTGACTTTTAGACGTTGACGGGCTCCCGCTTGGTTATCGCTAATTCCGCATACACGCGCTGCACTGCCGCGACGCCCGAGCCCAGCGTCACCGGTATGCCATTCGCCTGTAATATAAGCTCCAGTTCGGCAACCATCGCGAACAGGTCCGCCGCGTCGAAATAACCCAAATGCGCGATGCGGAAAATGCGCCCCTTCATCTCGCCCTGTCCGTTGGCAATGATGGAGCCGAACCTTTGCCGGAACTCCTTCACGACGACGCCCGAATCCAGTCCCGCCGGAGCCTTGATCGCCGTTACCGATGCGCTGGGATGCGCGGGCGAGAACAGTTCCAGTCCAAGCGCCGCCGCCGCCTCCCGTGTCGCGCGCGCAAGCTGCTGCGCGTTGCCGATCAGCTTGTCCATCCCCACGCTCTTGATGTAAATCAGCGCCTCATGCAGCGCCAGAATCAGAGCGGTGGAGGCCGTCCATGCCGATTCGCCCAGCGCGGCGCTCTTGCGCTCTTTCTTCAGGTTGAAATAAAAGTGCGGCAGCTTGGCCGTTTCCGTGTGCGCCCACGCCTTGGAACTGATCGACAAAAACGCCAGGCCAGGAGGCACCATGAACGCCTTCTGCGACCCTCCGATCACTATGTCCAAACCCCAAGCGTCGATTTCCAGCGGCATCGTGCCCAACCCGGTGATGGCGTCCACTACGAAAATTGCATTGGTCTCTTTGACGGCCAATCCCATCGCGCGAACATCATGCGCCGCTCCCGTGGAGGTTTCCGAAGCCTGCACAAAGACGCCGCGCGTATGCGGATTTTCGGCCAGCGCCTTCTCCAGTGCTTCCGGCGGAACCGCGCTTCCGTAGGGCGCTTGAAGCACCAAGACGTCTAGGCCGAAGGCGCGGGTCATGTCGATCCAGCGCTCGCCGAATTTCCCGGCCGAGCAGACGATCACGCGGTCGCCGGGCGAAAAACAGTTCGTCACCGCCGCTTCCATGGCTCCGGTGCCGGAAGCCACCAGCACCAGAACGTCGTTCGTGGTGCCCATCACGGTTTGCAGATCGGCCATCACGGCCAGGAAGACGTTGCGGAAATCCTGCGTGCGATGGTGCATGTCCGCGCCCAGCATGGCCTGCAGGGCCTTCGGATAAAGGGGCGTCGGACCGGGGGTCAGCAGACGCGTTTTCTTGAGATACATGGGAAATTTCAGGATAACAGGAAGGCAGGAGGCCAGAAGTCAGGAGTCCGAGCCGTCACGCAGCTTGGACGCGTGGTACAGCAATAAAATGGCGCAAGAGACAGAGGAGACCGTGCCAGCAATGGCGAGCCGATCTGAGTTTCCCGCACCAAGCAGGAGGACGAGGGTAATGACGATTAGCCATCCCCATCCGAGGAACGTGTAAAGACGGCGTTTGTGCGCCCGCTTCATGCATTCAATATAACTAATCCGATACTGACTTCTGACTCCTGACTCCTTTACTATGTAGTTGCATGCCCCTGCTCGACCAGATCCAGAAAGACATCGTCGCCGCCATGAAGGCACGAGAGGAAGCTCGCCTTGACGCGCTTCGCATGATCAAGACCGCGCTCAAGAAGCACGAGGTGGATTCCATGAAGCCCCTCGACGAGGCGACCGAACTGCAGATCCTCACCACTCTCATCAAGCAGCGCAAGGAAGCGTCCGAGATGTTCCGCAAGGGCAACCGTCCGGAACTGGCCGACCGTGAAGACGCAGAGCAGAAACTGATCGAATCCTACATGCCTTCCGCGCCGACGCCGGAGGAGGTGGACGCCGCCATCGCCGCCGCCATGGCGGAAACCGGGGCAACCTTGGCCAAGCAGGTGGGCCTCGTCATGAAAGCCGCGCAGGCCAAGCTGGCCGGCAAGCGCGTCGATGGCAAAGCCCTCAGCGAACGCGTCCGCGCCAAGCTTTCCTAAGACCCGTCTAAAGTTTTTCAAAGGTCGAGGCTTGACGGCGGCGTTTAGAAGAGATATAAACGTTCGTCTCATAACAATTGGGTTTCTTATACATGACTCCTGGCTTGGTAATTGAAAACGTGCTGCCTGCGCTCGCGCACGAAATCCGTCAGCCGCTGGGCGCGATTGAGGCGATTGCCTATTACATGACGCTGCTCCACTCGGGAGACCCGAAGCAGCGCGAGCAGCTTGCCCGCATTCAGCGCCTGGTGGAACAGGCCAGCTGGATTCTTTCCAGCAGCGTGGCTTTGTCGGATACGCGCCCCGCCGCGCCGTCGCCGGTGGATTTGGAGGAGTTGATTCTGCAAACCGTGTCCGCGCGCGCCTGTGCGTCCGATCCCCCGCTGGATTTCGCGCTCACGCCGGACCTGCCGTTGGTGCACCTGGACCCCGGCTTCGGACGCGTTTTAGTGGAAACGCTGCTTTGCCTGTTCCGCCAGCTTTCAACGGATGCGCATCCGACCAGGGTGCACACTTCGGCCGCGCCGAGGGGAGTCGAACTGGAGCTTTCCACCGCGGCTCCGGGCTATCGCACGCTGCCGACGCTGCCTCCAGGCTCCGGCATTGCGCTCGATTGCGCGCGCAGGATCGTGGCGATGCACGGGGGTAAGCTCGACTTCGACATCGACCCGCTCAGTGGGATTCGGGCGCGGGTGATGCTACCATGAAATTTCCCCGACATGGCCGTTGCTGTTCCGGACATTCTCGCTCGCATTGTCGATCACAAACGCGTTGAACTGCGCGGGATAACCGCGCCCCAGCGCGCGGATTGGGAGAGACGCGCGGCCTCGCGAACCGGTCATCGCGATTTTCAGGCAGCCCTGACAGCGCACCCTCCCGCAATCATTTCGGAGATCAAGAAGGCTTCGCCCAGCAAGGGCGTGTTCACGGCGAGCTTTGATCCGCCATCCATCGCTCGGATATATGAATCGGGAGGCGCGGCCGCGCTCAGCGTACTCACCGACCGCGACTTTTTTCAAGGTTCGTTGGACGATATGATCGCCGCGCGTGCGGTTGTATCCGTGCCCGTGCTGCGCAAGGATTTTACCATCGATGCAACGCACGTCATCGAAGCCGCCGCGCATGGCGCGGATGCAATTCTCCTGATTGCTGCGGTTCTCGTCGAATCCGAGATGCGGCGTTTTCGCGAATTGGCAGAATCGCTGCACATGTGCGCTCTGGTCGAGGTACATAATGCGGAAGAACTCGATACGGCGCTGGCCTCGGGCGCGAAGATCGTGGGCGTGAACAATCGCGATTTGAGGACGTTCGAAGTCACGCTCGAAACGTCGCTGCGGCTGGCCGAAAAAGTCCCCGCGGGAGTGGTGAAGGTGGCCGAAAGCGGCATTCATTCCACTGAAGACGTGAAAACGCTGCGCGCTGCCGGATTCGATGCGTTCCTGGTCGGCGAGCGGTTGATGAAATCGCCGGATCCATCCCAAGCCCTGCGCGAGCTGCGAGCATGATGGTGAAGATCTGCGGCATCACTCGAAGAGAAGACGCGGAGGCAGCCGTGCAGGCTGGTGCGTCGGCGCTGGGCTTTATTTTCTACCCTCAAAGCCCGCGCTATGTGCAGCCGTCTTTGGCGGCGCAGCTTGGCGAGGGCCTCGAAACGCTCAGGGTCGGTGTCTTTGTCAACGAGTCGCCTGCATCGATTGAATACGTCATGCGCGAAGCGCACCTCAATGTCGCGCAGATCTACGGCGGCGCGGCTCCTAACGCAACGCGCGTCTGGAAAGCGTTCCGTCCCGCGGACTCCATAGACGCGGACGGAGCGGAAGCCATCCTATTGGACGGTCCAGCCAACGGCATCGCGCGGGATTGGACCTCCGCGCGCGGCGTTGCGCCGAAAATCATCCTCGCCGGAGGCCTGGACGCATCGAACGTCGCCGATGCCATCCGGGCGGCGTGGCCGTGGGGCGTGGACGCCAGTTCGAAGCTCGAGTCATCGCCCGGTATCAAAGATCACGTTAAGATGCGCGCCTTCGTTCAAGCCGCGCGGGAAGCAAAATGATCACCTCTCAACCCGATTCCACAGGCCACTTCGGACCCTACGGCGGACGCTTCGTCCCCGAAATTCTCATGACTCCCTTGGAGGAGTTGGAAAAAGCCTACGCGGAAGCTCGCCAGGACCCTGCGTTTCAAGCCGAGCTCGACGACCTGCTCAAGAACTTCGCCGGACGCCCGACGCCTCTGTATTACGCCAAGCGGCTGACCGAACAGTTGGGCGGTGCGAAAATTTACATCAAGCGAGAGGACCTGCTGCACACCGGCGCGCATAAAATCAACAACTGTCTGGGCCAGGCTCTACTCGCGCGGCGCATGGGAAAGAAGCGCATCATCGCAGAGACAGGAGCGGGTCAGCATGGCGTCGCCAGCGCCACGGTTTGCGCGCTGTTCGGCCTTGAATGCATAGTTTATATGGGCGAAGAGGACATGCGCCGCCAGCGCTTGAACGTCTTCCGGATGCGTTTGCTGGGCGCGAAAGTGGTCGGGGTCTCGACCGGCAGCCGCACTCTTAAAGACGCCGTCAGCGAAGCTCTGCGCGACTGGGTGACCAACGTCCATTCGACGTATTATCTGCTCGGCTCCGCGCTGGGGCCGCATCCGTATCCGCTGATGGTTCGCGATTTTCACCGGCCCATCGGTGTGGAAACCCGCGCCGAAATCCTGAAGCGCGAAGGCCGCCTGCCCGATTCGATCTTCGCCTGCGTCGGCGGAGGCTCCAACGCCATCGGCATGTTCCACGCGTTCCTGCCCGACGAAAACGTCAAGCTGATCGGTGTCGAGGCGGGGGGACGTAGCGAAAAGCTCGGCCAGCACGCCGCAAGATTTTCCGGAGGCTCGCCCGGAACGCTGCAAGGCGCGTACAGCTATGTTTTGCAGGACGACGACGGCCAGATTTCGCTCACGCATTCCGTCTCTGCCGGCCTTGACTACGCGCTGGTCGGACCGGAGCACGCATGGTTGCACGATCAGCGCCGCGCCGAATACGTCCCCTGCGGTGACAAAGAAGCGCTGGCCGCGGCGCAGCGCCTCGCGCGGACGGAGGGAATCATTCCCGCTCTCGAATCCGCGCACGCCGTAGCAGAGGCCACTGCCCGCGCGCCGAAGGAGCCCGGCAAGCTGTTCGTCATCAACCTATCAGGCCGCGGCGACAAGGACACGGATATTTACCGCGAAAATCTCCCGGAGCTCGACGGAGAGGATCGCTAGCGTGACGCGCATCCAACACGCCTTCGAGCGCCGCAAGGTGCTCGTCGCTTACCTTACCGCGGGCGACCCTACGCCTGAAGCGACCCCCGGTCTGGTCGCCGCGCTCGAACGCGGAGGTGCGGACCTGATCGAACTGGGCGTGCCGTTTTCAGACCCCATCGCCGACGGCCCCGTGATCCAACGCGGCGCAGATCGGGCGTTGAAGGCAGGCACGACAGTCGCGAAGGTGCTCGCGATTGCGAAGCAGATTCGCGCCAAATCAGAAATTCCGCTGCTGCTCTTCACGTATTTAAATCCCGTGCTGCGTTACGGCATCGCGAATCTGACGCGCGACGCCAAAGCCGCCGGTATCGATGGCTGCCTGCTCACCGACGTGAGTGTGGAAGAAGCTGAGGTTTACGTCAGCGCAATGCGCGAAGCGGGCCTCGACACCGTATTTCTTGCTACGCCCACCTCCACGCCGGAGCGCTTGAAACTCGTCGCCAAGTATTCGAGCGGCTTCATCTACCTCGTCTCCCGCACCGGCGTCACCGGCGAGCGCGCCGAATTGTCCGATTCGCTGCCGCCGCTGATCGACGCCATGCGCAAGGTCACCGATCTGCCGCTGGCCGCTGGTTTCGGCATCTCGACGCCGGAGCAAGCCGCGTCCGTGGCGAAACTCGCAGACGGAGTGATTGTCGGAAGCGCTATCGTCCGCCTGGTCGAACAGGGTGCGGGTGAAGAAGGCCTGGAGCGCTACATGAAATCGCTGCGCGAAGGTATGGACAAATGAACCGGGAAGAGGAGCTCCGTTCGCTTGCCGAGTCGCGCCGAAGGATCGATGAGATCGACGTCCAGTTGCTTGAATTGCTCAATCAACGCACACGCGTCGTTGAGCACATCGGCCGCATCAAGGAACTTCTGACGCTGCCGATCTACGAGCCCAAGCGCGAGGACGACGTGTTCCGAAACGTGACAGAGCACAACGACGGTCCGCTGACCGCGGAAGCGGTGAAAGCCATTTTCGAGCGAATTATCGATGAAATGCGCACGCTGCAGCGGATGCGGCGTGAGCAAAAAAATCAGGGCCAAGAAGGCCAGGGAGAGACAGAATGTTAGTTGTCATGCAACAGGGGGCGACCGACCTCGCCATTCAGGCCGTGATCGACCGCCTGGTGAGCATGGGTTTCACCGTCCACCGGTCCACGGGCGTCACGCACACCGTGCTGGGAGGCGTCGGCCCCGTGGGCGACGTCGATCCCGCCGATTTCGAAGCCATGGACGGCGTCAAGGAATGCCATCGCATCGTCTCACCGTACAAGCTGGTCAGCAAGAATTTCAAGCCGCAGGGAACGGTGGTCAAAATCCGCGATGTCGAGATAGGAGGCCCGCGCGTCACCGTGATGGCGGGCCCGTGCAGCGTCGAAAGCCGGGAGCAGATCGAAACCGTGGCCGACATCGTCGCCAATGCGGGCGCGCAGGTGATGCGCGGAGGCGCCTTCAAGCCCCGCTCGTCGCCCTACAGTTTTCAGGGCATGGGAGAAGAAGGCCTGAAGATCATGCGCGCCGCCGCCGACCGCCGCGGCCTGCTCGTCGTGAGCGAGGTGATGGACCAGACGCAGATCCCGCTGCTCACCGCGTATTCTGATATTTTGCAGATCGGCGCGCGCAATATGCAGAATTTTAACTTGCTGCGCGAAATCGGCAAGACGCGCAAGCCGGTGCTGCTGAAACGCGGCATTGCTGCGACCATTGAGGAGCTGCTGCTGGCCGCCGAATACATCATGAGCGGCGGAAACTATGACGTCATCCTGTGCGAGCGCGGCATCCGCACCTTTGAAACCTACACCCGCAACACCATGGACGTCGCCGCGATCCCGGTGGTGAAAAAGCTCTCGCACCTGCCCATCGTGGGCGATCCTTCGCACGGCACGGGCCGCCGCGATATGGTCACTGCAATGGCGCGCGCCTCTGTGGCCGCGGGTGCGGACGGCCTGATCGTGGAAGTGCATCCCGATCCCGACAAAGCCGCCAGCGATGGCGCGCAGACGCTCACTCCGGGGCAATTCGCCGAAATGATGTCGCAGATCAAGGCCATCGCCTCGGCCGTTGGCCGGAGCGCGTGAACAGCGTCTGCATCGTCGGTGTAGGCCTCATCGGAGGCTCCTTCGCGCTCGCGCTGCGCGCCTCCGGATTTAAAGGCCGCATCACGGGCGTTAGTTCCTCAGGCGCGATTCGCGAAGCGCTCGCTCGCGGCATCATTGATGAGGGCCTGCCTCTGGCCGACGCCGCTGCGCAGGCCGATCTGATCTACCTCGCGCGGCCCATTGACGCAATTCTCTCCACTCTCGACGAACTCGATGCGTGTTTGCGGCCGGGTACGCTGGTCACCGACGCAGGCAGCACCAAATCCGTGATCTGTAGCCGCGCGGCAAAGAGCATCCATCGCGGAAAATTCGTCGGGGGCCATCCGATGGCAGGTAAGGAATCGCGCGGCGTCGCGGAGGCCGAGGCCAGCCTGTTTCAAGGACGCCCTTACATCCTGACCGAGGCCTGCCCGGAACTGGAAGCAATTGTGACGCAGATTCGCGCAAAGCTCGTCATCATGCCACCCGAGGAGCACGACCGGCTCGTCGCGTTCACCTCGCACCTGCCGCAGTTGCTCTCCACCGCGCTCGCCACCACCATCCCCGCCGAGGGTGCGCGCGTTGCCGGACCCGCGTCCCAGGACATGACGCGCCTCGCGCTGAGCTCTTATGAAATCTGGCGCGATATTTTTTCCACCAACGCTGCGAATATCGACGCCGCCCTGGCCGGGTTCATTGCCCGCCTGGAATCCTTACGGGCGCGCCTCAACGATCCCGCCATGGCCGCCGAGTTCGATCGCGCCGCCGCCGCCGCCCAGGTCCTCCGAAAATGATTCAACCTATTCTTTGCGCTCACCTTCTGCGAAAAGTTGACGAACAGCTCGTCGAACTGCTCTCCTCCCTGGACGAGTCGCAATGGGATCTCCAGACCGTCGCCCCGGCGTGGAAAGTCCGCGATGTGGCGGCGCATCTGCTCGACACGTCGCTTCGCAAACTCGCGATAGTTCGCGACGGGCACCCGGCCGGGCCTGCACCGGACGGCCTCGCGGCCTTCATCAATCGCCTCAACCGCGAAGGCGTCGCCTCTTATCGGGATCTCAGCCCCGCGATTCTCATCTCGCGCATTCAAAAAGCGTCGGAGGACTTCGCGAAGTTCCACGAATCGCTGGACCCCTACGCGCCCGCGGCCTTCGCCGTGAGTTGGGCCGGGGAGGACGAGTCGCTGAACTGGTTCGATACCGCGCGTGAACTGACGGAGCGCTGGCACCACCAGCAGCAGATTCGCCTCGCCACGCATCGCCCCGGCATCATGATACGGGAGCTTTATCATCCCGTTCTCGACTGCTTTCTCCGCGGGCTCCCGCACACGTTTCGCAGCGTGGACGCCCCGGTGGGGACCAGGGTGCTGATCGAAATCGAAGGTGACGCGGGAGGCCAATGGGTCCTGGTGAAGACCGGGCCGCAATGGGAGTTAACCGATCCTGCGCCCATCGAACTGACATCGCTCGTCTCCATACCGCAGGAACTCGCGTGGCGCGTCTTCACCAGGGGAGTGGACCCGGCCGCCGCCCGTAAGCGTATCCGCATTGAAGGAGACCGCGCCCTGGGCGAAAACGTCCTTCATTTAACAGCGGTAATAGCCTGAGCCGCCATGCGTCAGCATGCGGGCCCGGTGGGTTCCCCTGGCTGTTGTCAGGGGCTATAACCCCGCGCGTCAGTGCGGGGAAGGCTGACTTTTTTGACGCAAGCGGGTCGAAAACGCACGCGAGAAATCCCACCTGTGACCTGTGCGCACACGTCACAGTTCCCTAAATGACTGAAAATAAGCCTGAAACCTTCTGGCCTCCGGCGTGCGTCTTACAATTTCACGTATGAACAGGCTGTTGCTTGCCGCCATCGTTTGCACCCTGCCGCTGCTCGGCTGCGGTGTTGCCTGCGATGGAAAAACGGGTGATGAAAGGACCTTGGACGGGGAGTCCTTGCAGGAGCTCAATGCCAACGCGCGTTACACCGTGGAGAGCGTCCGTGTATCGAGCAAGAAAAATCCGCGCCTCAGCGCCGCGCTGCGGTCGGAGTTCGACAAACTGATCGGCTCCAAGGTGGATTATGCCGCGCTGGAACGCCTGGCCGACCGTGTCAAGAAGGAACTGGAAGTGTCGGCCGTCTCCATCAACGTCGGCAAAGGCGCGGAGCCCGGCCATGTGGTGGTCGACTTCGAGGTCCCTCAGGAGCATCCTCAGCCAGTAAACCTGAACGTTGCTAAGTTTCTCTATGATTCGAAGATCGGATGGAGCGGGGAAGGCATAGGCTCGGTCAGGGTGGGCGGCAATACGTTCGCCTTCGGCATGATCAGCGACGCCGATTCGCACGTTGAGCGCTACGCCGGCATCAAGGCCAAGTATGAACGCAAGAACGTCGGCACCGAGCGCCTCCGCCTGCACTTCGAATTCGACAGTTTTCATGAAGTCTGGAACGCCACGACGCTGCTGGCCTCCGACCAGCCCGGCCTCTACCGTTCCCAACAGGTGTTCTCGCCCGAAGCGACGCTGGTTATCGCTAACCCTTTAGAACTCGACTTCGGAACCAGCTTTTCGCGCTATCGGCCGGAGCAGCCTGGTGCGAAAATCGAATCCTCCAACGCCGTGGTAACCACTCTGCGGTACCACCGGCGTTGGGGTTCGAAACACGATGTCACCGAAAGCGATCTTAATGCCAGCTATTCTTTGAGAGCCGGGATCCGCGAGTTCGGTACCGATGCCGACTTCACGCGTCAGTTAACCCAAGCCCGTTACCGCTTCCGCCGCGACCGTCAGGCGGTGGAAGTCGGATTCCTGGCCGGGGAGATTCGCGGCGATGCGCCGCTGTTTGAAAAATTCGTCATGGGCAACGCCACAACGCTGCGAGGCTGGAATAAGTTCGAACTCGATCCGCTGGGCGGCTCGCACATCGTCCATGGATCGGTGGATTATACGTACCGCTGGCTGCTGGCGTTTTACGACACTGGCGCGATCTGGGATACGGCCCAGGAGCGCGAACAGAAACAATCCGTCGGCGCGGGATTTAAGGCGGAAGGATTCCAACTGGCCGTTGCGTTTCCTCTCCGTTCCGGGCATATGGAACCGATTTTTTATGCAGGTTTAAACTTCTAAAGGATGCTCGTGCGGGCCATCAAAACGTGGTGGTTAGTCGCGGCTTTTGTCTCCGGCTTCGCCCTGGCGATGTTTGCGGAGGATCTCGCCCTCAGGTGGCATAACAACCTGCTGGAGTTTTCCGCGCCCAGCCTGCACTTCCTCACAGGCAAGCCGTTGGAGCGCCTGCACAACGGAGCACAGGTGCCGTTCGATTTCAAAATATCGCTGTTTTCAGGGAATAAGGACCATCTCTGTTGCCAGGCTGCCGAGCGTTTTCTGATCAGCTACAGTGTGTGGGAGGAGCAGTTTCGGGTGATTAAAACCCAGCCGCCCAGAAAAATAGTGGACCATCTGGACATCGCTGACGCCGAAGCTTGGTGCCTCAAGCAGATGGCGCTCGACCCCGGCGGCGTTTCGGAGACAGAAAAACTGTGGGCCCGCGTTGAGGTCCGTGTGCCTCCGCCGGACGGCCACAGTGCCATCCCCTTCGGACGCGACAGTATCAGCGAATCGGGCATTAATCTAAACGGCCTGATCGAACTGTTCAGCCGCCCTCCTGCCACGCAATTTCACTGGACTACCGAAGCGGGTCCGCTGACGCTGGCAGATATCAAGCGCGGGAGCCGCCCTGGCTCGTAAAGCCATGCAGAACCCCTGGGACAAAAGCTCCACTGGCGAGGGGGACAGCCTACTGTGTCCCCAACCAACAAAAGCCGCAGTTTCAAGAGAGCGTGACCGGTGGACACAGCGGGCTGTCGCCCTCGCTCTCGGGATGCCCGTCGGAGGGCGAGTTTTTGCACCTGGAACGTGGAGCCGCGCATGAACCGCCTTCGCACCCGCCTGATACTGGTTTTCGTCCTCGCTACCACCCTGCCGCTTGGCCTGACGATCTGGACCTCGCTCGCGCTGCTGGAACGCAGTCTGAAGCTCGCGCCGCTGGCTGAGCTCGATCAGGTCTCTCAATCGCTCCAAAAAACCGGACGCGAGTTGTACAAAAACTCCGAAGAGCTTCTGAAGCGCGACACAAAAGAGGGCAAGATCGAGCCGCGCCACCTGCCTCCTTCCGCTGCTCAAAAGTTCTGGGATAGTGGCAAGTCCGAGTGGTTCGAACTAGCCGGCAACCAAGGCGACCGCATCGATTATTACGTGCGCGGAGACGGTGAAGTCTTGGTCTCTTCGCGCCCCATGGGCATTGCGATGGACGCGTTGGCTACCGAGTATGCCGGTGCGCGCGACACGTTCGAGCAATCCGCTGCGCGCGACCTGCGGCGCGGATTTTCGACCACGCTGCTGGTCGTTGCTGCAGCGCTGTGGCTGGCCGCGCTCGCGGCGCTGATTTTCCTGGCCGGACGCATCAGCAGCCCCATCCGCCAGTTGACCCAAGGACTCAGCCGCGTGGCTGCGGGCGATCTCGGCGCCCGCGTGGAGCGCTCCGGCTCCGACGAAATCGGCGAGGCCGTGGATGCGTTCAATCGCATGGCCGGCCAGCTTCAGCAAGCCCGCGAGCATTTGATCCATGTTACCCGTCTGGCAAGCTGGCAGGCCCTGGCGCGCAAGATGGCGCACGAGGTCAAGAACTCCCTCACGCCCATTCGCTTGACGATGGAAGAAATCATCAGCCGCGGCCCCGATCAGGATCGCGCGTTTTTAGAACAAGCCTCGCAGATCGTCGCCGACGAGGTGCAGACGTTGGAAAAACGTGTCCGCGCCTTCTCGCAATTCGCCGCTGAGCCTCCCGTAGAGCCGCGCGAGATCGACGTCAACGCCTTAGTCGAAGAGCGCGTCTCGTTCCTCAAATCCGCGCATCCGGAGGTGGTCTACAACGTGAACCTGGCGCCCGGCAGCCTCACCGCCATGGCCGACCCGGACCTGATTAAGGGCGTCCTCACGAATCTGTTGGAAAACGCCGCCGAAGCCGCGCGTCCTGGAGGCGTCGTGATGGCGCGCACCGCGCAGGCCGGCTCGAAGCTGAACATAGAGATCCACGATTCCGGCCCGGGGCTTAGCGCACAGGCCAAATCCAGCCTGTTCGAGCCGACCATTTCGTTCAAAAAAGGCGGTATGGGTCTGGGCCTGTCCATCGCCCGCCGCGCCGCGCTGCTGTGCGGAGGCGACCTGCAAATGCTGGACGGCGAACTAGGCGGCGCAGCCTTCCGCATCATCTTAGTTGGAGCCAGTCATGCCGAATAAAATACAGCGCGAAAAATGGGGACTGACCACTCTGTCCCAAGGCGGCCACAACGCCACGCGCAAACACGATCATGCCCGTCCGTCGCGTGGACAGAGCGGTCTGTCCCCATTTTCCCGAACAACATGTCCCCCAAACGCATCCTGATCGTCGACGACGAAGAAAACATCGGCCGCTCGCTGAAGCTGATTCTTGAGCGCGAAGGTTACGCCGTCACGGTTTGCCTCTCGGTCGCCGAAGCACGCGCGCATCCGCACCGGCCCGACGCATACCTGGTGGACGTGCGCCTGCCCGATGGTAGCGGCATCGATTTGCTGCGCTGGCTGCGATCGAATGATGTGGACGCCCCTATCCTGATGATCTCCGGCCACGGCACCATCGCCGACGCCGTTGAGGCCACGCGTGCCGGCGCGTTCGATTTCCTGGAAAAACCTTTGGGCCGCGAAAAAGTGCTTTTGTCTCTGAAGCACGCGCTCGATCAGTCCCGCCTGCGCGAGGAAAACCGCCGCCTCCGCGAAATGGCTGGATCGGCGCGCATGATCGGCAACTGCCACGCGTTCCTTCGCGTGCTGGAACAGACCGAAATGGCCGCCCGTAGCGACGCGCGCGTGCTGCTCACAGGCGAATCCGGCACCGGCAAGGAACTGCTGGCCGCGCATTTGCACGCCGAAAGCCCTTTCTCCACCGGACCCTTCGTCAAAGTGAACTGCGCCGCCATCCCCACGGAGCTGATTGAGAGCGAGCTGTTCGGCCACGAGAAAGGATCGTTCACCGGAGCCACCGCCGCGCGGCGCGGTAAGTTCGAGTTGGCCGACGGAGGTACGCTGTTCCTGGACGAAGTGGGCGACCTTCACGCCGCCTCGCAAGCCAAGCTGCTGCGTGTGTTGCAGGAAGGCGAATTTCACCGCGTCGGCGGGGAGCAGGCCATCAAAGTATCGGTGCGCGTAGTGTCGGCCACCAATCGCGACTTGCAGGAAATGGTCGCGCAGCAAAAATTCCGCGAAGATCTTTACTATCGCCTCTGCGTCGTGCCCGTGCGCGTGCCCGCCCTGCGCGAGCGCCGCGAGGATATCGCTGCGCTGGCCGAATACTTTCTGGTAGAGTTCTGCGCGCGCAACAATTTCAAGCCGAAATCCCTCGATCCGGATGTGGCCGAGGCGCTGGAGCAATACCACTGGCCCGGCAACATCCGCGAACTGCGCAACACAGTGGAGCGCATGGCCATCCTCACCCGCTCCGACCGCCTGACTGCGGAAGCCATCCCGATTGAGATTCGCCTCGCCCGCGGCGCCGCGGCGCCCAAAGGTAACCTGCGCGAAGCCAAGGAATCAGCCGAGCGCGAACACATTTTACGCGCCTTGGATGAAGCCAAATGGAACGTCAGCGGCGCAGCCCGCACGTTGGGCATGGAGCGGACCAACCTGCACAAGCGAATCCGCGCGCTCGGGCTTGCGCGAGAAAGATAGCATTTTTGGAGGGATAATCGTACCATGAGGGCAACGCTGCTTCTTTTTGCGATCGCCACTTGCGCCCTCGCGCAGAGGCCCCTCGCTGCTGCGCGCCAGGCCATGCAGCGCGGCGAACTGATCAACGCCGAACAAATCCTTATCACCCTTATCGACGCTGCTGTAGCGTCGACCGCCGGATCGCACTCAGACGATCATCGCAACATCCCCACGCCGATCTGCCCGTGCAGTCCCTGGTCCGGACGAGCCACGTCGCCTCCGCCGAACCACACGCGGATGCCCTCGGGCGTCAGCTCCACCGTGGGGTCGCACACTACTTCGCGGTCCCACGCCCGATCGCCTTCAATCACCAGCGGCTCGCGGAACCAATGCACGCCGTCGTTCGACCGCGCCAATCCGATGCGCCGCTTCTCGCCGCGCGCGCGGCCTGTGTAGAGCATCCAGTATGCGCCGCCGCTCGACCAGACGGCGGGTTCGCCCAGGCCCAACTCGTCGAATGCGCCTTCCGCGCCCAGTTCCAGAATCGGATTCGAGGTCAGCTTTTCCCACGTAACGCCGTCCTGCGACCGCGCCACGCCCAGTCTTTGCCGCCTCGCGCGATCCATTCCGAGGAAATACATATAGAGCGTGCCGGAGCGCTCAATCACATACGGATCGGCCACTCCGCGCTCATCCCAACTGCCGCGCGGACCGGTCTTCAGCACGACCTGCCGCTTGGTCCAATCTGCCGACGTTGCCAGCGCAATTTCCACCGGGCTGCCGGTCTGATACCAGTAAAAGACCGTATCGCCGCGCAGCAGCGCCGAGCCGTTTCCCGCGTCCGGCGAAAGCAGCTTGCCCTTTTTCGACCAGTGAACGCCGTCGTTGGACGTCGCCACGCCCGTGCTCCAAGTGGAGCCGTCGTAGCCCGAATAAAAATTCCAATAATCCCCCCGATAGCGCACCACCGACGGATTCAGCACGTCACCCGAATCCCAATCGCCGCGCCCGAGCACCGGTTCCGGCGACGCTTCCCAGTGAAATGGACCGCGCGGACCCGCCGCATCGGGCGCGGGCAGAGTAAACTCCGCGTACTTGCCGCAGCCGCCGGCGGCGAGCGCCAGGAAAATGATGAACGCGCGCCTCACATCGGAATCCTGATTTGCAGGCTTGCGCCATGGCCCGGCTTCGATTCCAATTGCAGGTCGCCGCCCAGCATCCGCACGCGGCGCTTGATGCTTACCGGTCCCAGGCGCAGCAGTTCCAGTTCATCCAGGTTAAAGGACCCGCTGAACGGGAACCCGCCGCCATTATCCTCGGCGGTTATTTCGATTCTCTGGTCGCGCTTGTCGATCGAGAGCGCCAGGCGCGACGCGCCGGAATGCTTCTGAATATTATTCAGCGTCTCGCGGACGATCTGCAGCAACTCGAGCGACAGCTCCACTTCGCCTGGATCGCTGAAATCGCCCGCGGTGAACGTGCTGGAGATGCCCGTGTCGCGCTGGAATTGCTCCACCATGCGGCTCAGAGACGCGCTGAGCGTCACGCCCTCCTCGGCCGGCCTCATGCTGCGGACGAAGCCGCGCAACTCACTAACCTGGCTCTTGCCCAGGTTTTGAAGTTGGCGCAACTCCTCGCCTGCAGCATCCACATCGCGCGAGAGCAGCTTCTTGATAATTTCCAGCCGCATCTGGAAGCTGATAAAGCTTTGCAGTGGACCGTCGTGAAAATCGTGCGCCATGCGTTCGCGTTCGGCCTCGCGCGCTCCCTGGGCTTGGCTGCGGATGATCACGTTGTGGCGCAACACCGCTGATATGCGCCCGTCAAGATAGCGCTTGTACAAAGATAGGGCAACGGCGGTGGAGGCCATGCCCACCACGGTCCACACCAGAGACATTTCCTCGGGAGGCGTGAACAGCAGCGAATCGAGCAGCGCCACCAGCCCGACAAGAACCACGCGCGAGACTCCGTGCTGCAGCGCGGCGGAGGCGAACAGGTAGCCCGCGTCCAACGCCGACAGCCATCCCGCGGCGGTCGAGCCGTTCCATCCGCCCGGCGCGAGATAGACGAAGAATCCGAAGTAAGCCGTGTCGATCACCAGGCCCAGATTGGCGCGCCATGTGGAATCGAACCCCAGCTCAAACATCGCGCCCACGGCATAGACCAGGTACGCCGCCAGTACTGCCACGACGCCCGTTAAATGCCAGCCTGAGGAGCGGATGTAGCCGGCCAGACACGCGGCGGCCAGCGCCAGACGTGCAATGCGGAGAGCGAGCCGCCCCCGGTAAGGAACCATATCCTAGAGCCGAGTTTAGTATAAACGCTCCAGCGGATGCCGAGATCGCAGTTCCAGTAAGAGGTCTCAGCGACTTCGACCGCGACGGCGACCTGTTCACACGGCTCCTCACATTATTTTGCCCTGGGCGGGGCGGAGCGCCGGGAGGCATCTCGCGTTAAAATAACGCCCCAATAGCGCTAATGAACTTTTTTGGAATCAGCGGCTTCCTGTTCTCAATCGGCAGAGGCCGCGTCTCTCCTCATGCAAAAGTGTAGATGGGGAATTGTGCGGTTTGCGTCGGGTGGAAGTGCTATCTGATTTAGCCGGAACTGGTTATGGTGGATGCCGGGATGGCCTCGTCTGTTTGCGGTTTCGCGGTTTCTAACGAGCGATGCCTAACGAAAACCCTCCACAAGCATCAGGTCTAAGCGAGCGTTATTTTGCTCGATGAATAGCACGTAGCGGTCGTCGGGTGAAACGGTGAGACCAAGCGAGAGTTGGTGTCCATCCATTCGTGCGACGGTTCGGATCACGCCGGTCTTCTCATCCAGCAACTGGAGCGTTTTCCCATCAGGCGAGAAATACACTCCTTTCGCCGTCACACTGAAGTGGCTCCATGCTGACACTGCCGGAGCGACTTGCTTCTCGCCTCACGCCGCAGACGTTCGAGCGCCGGCGGCGTGCGACGGCAATTTAGGGAACGGCGTCGTAACGCTGCGGATTCTCAAGAGCCACGTCGGCCCGCTGAGCAGCCTCGGCGATCCGCTCGGGGCGTCAGTGGTCGAAAGCGGTTACGCTTCGATCTTTACCAACGAGATTCGAGGATACGCAGACCGTAACGGGCTCCCCGGTGGCAGCCTGATGGCGTACGCCGTGACGCACGAGATCGGGCACCTGCTGCTCGGCGAAAAGCACGCTTCGTCGGGGATCATGCGGGCGGTCTGGGGAAAATCGGAATACCGTGACATGGCCCAGCGCTGGCTCGGCTTCGGCGCAGCCGAACAGCAGGCGCTGGTTCGGGCGCTTCCCGCCGCGGACGCAGAACTTAAATAAAGCGTACGGCGCCGGTCATTGAATTCCCCGGCATTTCACCATCAACCGGTCGATGTAGGCTAACACCGCCTTGCCTTCCTGGTTCAAGACCGTGGTCTCGAAAAACACCAACCCGCGGACGCCGTCCTTGGTTTGCTTGTCGATGGTTTTCTTCGTCACATGCACCGTATCGCCGATGAACACGGGTGCAAGGAAGCGCAACTGGTCGAGGCCCCGGAACGCAATGATGGCCTCATGATGCGGCATCATCTGCGTCATTAATCCCGTGGAAATGGCGAAGATGAGCGCGCCGTGCGCGATGCGGCGAGCGTAGGGACCGCGGCGCGCGTATTCCTCATTCATGTGCAGTTCCACGAAATCGCCCGAAAGGCCCGCAAAATTCACGATATCGGCCTCGGTGACGGTGCGCCCGCGCGAAGTCCGGATTTCCCCAAGCATATAGTCTTCAAAGTACATATTCAGTACGATATAATCGCATTTCTATGCGTAACAAAGTGACCGTAGTGGGCGGGGGCAACGTAGGCGCAAGCTGCGCCGAAAACCTCGCGTTTAAAGAATTGGCCGACGTTGTTCTGGTCGATTTGAAAGAGGGTCTGCCGCAGGGCAAGAGCCTCGATCTGGCGCAGTGCGGGCCAATCGAGGGCTATGACGTAAAAATCACGGGCACCAACGGGTATGAGGCAACCGCCGGCTCCGATGTGGTGGTGATCACCGCGGGCCTGCCGCGCAAACCCGGAATGAGCCGCGACGATCTGTTGCTGGCGAACTATGAGGTGGTGAAGAGCGTCACCGAACAAATCGCCAGGCATTCGCCGAATGCGATCCTGGTGCTGGTGACCAATCCTTTGGACGCCATGTGCTGGGCGGCGCAGAAAGTTTCGGGATTCCCCAAAGAGCGCGTCATTGGCATGGCGGGCGTCCTGGATAGCGCGCGCTTCCGCACGTTCATTGCCGCGGAGCTGAACGTGTCGGTCGAGAACGTTACGGCGGTGGTGCTGGGTGGCCACGGCGATACCATGGTGCCGGTGGTGCGCCTTTCCAGCGTTTCGGGCATCCCGTTGACGGAACTGCTGGACGAAGCGACGCTGGCTCGCATTGTGGACCGCACGCGCAACGGCGGAGCCGAAGTGGTGAAGCAACTCGGTACCAGCGCCTACTACGCGCCTGCCGCGGCCGCAGTCGAGATGGTCGAATCGATCCTCAAAGACAAGAAGAAGGTTCTACCCTGCGCCACGCTTCTGGAAGGCGAGTATGGCATCAACGGCCTTTACGTCGGCGTGCCCGTGAAGCTGGGCGCGAAGGGCGTGGAAAAGATCTACGAAATCGCGTTGACAGCCGACGAAAAAGCAGCCCTGGCGAAGAGCGCCGGAGCGGTGCAGGAACTGATCGACGTGCTGAAGACCAAGATGTAAATGGACTCCGAAGCCATCGTCCGCCTGGTGTCCGTTGTGCTGGTGGTGGCGTGCGTCGTACTCATCGTTTCGCGGAGGAAGGGGCCAAAGCCGCCGGAATGAAAACGGTCTCAAATTGACGGCCCGGAGGCCTCTTCGGGTCGCCCTCTTTAGCGATTCGTATCACGAGATGAATGGCGTCGGCACGGTGTGCCGGGAGTTCACGGCCTTTGCACAGCGCCAACAATTACCTTTTTGCCACGTTAACGCGGGGCTGGTCACCCGCGTTCAGCAGGAGGGCTCCGTCACCTCCATCGAACTGAAGCGGGGCATTCGCATCCCTTTGGATAAGGATCTGTATTGCGATCCGCTGCTGAGCCGCTACCGCAATCGCGTGATGGCGGAATTGAGAAAGTTCCAGCCCGATCTGATCCACATCACCGGACCAGGCGACTTCGGCGTACTCGGCTTCTGGATCTCCCACCTGATGAATGTCCCGTTGGCGGCGTCCTGGCATACAAATCTCCATGAATATGCGGGGCGCAGGGTGCTCAAAATAGTGGGCTGGAAGTGGGCAGCGGCGCTGGTGGAGCGGCAAAGCCTGCGCGCCCTGCTGGCCTTTTATCGCCTGGCGCACTTTGTCATCTCGCCGAATCAGCCCATGATGGATTTCCTCAGGGAGCGCATCCGCCGCCCGTCGTACATGATGAAGCACGGCGTCGATGCCATCCGCTTCTCGGCGGATTTTCGGGCTCGAAACGGCAACGGCCAGTTCTGTATTGGCTGGGTGGGCCGCCTGACTCCGGAAAAAAACGTCAGGGCCTTTGCCGAAATCGATGGCTGTCTGCGCGCGGCCGGCGAATCGAATTTCCGTCTGCTGCTGGTGGGCGATGGCAGCGAGCGCGAGTGGCTGCGCCAAAGGCTTCCAGGCGCCACGATGCCAGGATTCCTTGAAGGCAACGAATTGGCGCAAGCCTTCGCCAGCATGGATGCCTTTATCTTTCCTTCACAAACCGACACCTTCGGGCTGGTCGTGCTGGAAGCGATGGCTTCGGGCGTCCCCGTCCTGTTGACTTCGGCGGCAGGCAAGCGCTTCGGTATTCAGGACGGGGTCGAAGGCTTCGTCTCCGATAATTTCTGTAACGGGATCCTGGCTTTAATGCACGATAACGGTCTGCGCCAGCGCATGGGCGATGCGGCTGCCGCCTTCGCGCGGACACAAGGTTGGAGCGGCGTGTTCGAAGATCTGTACGCCACTTATGCAACTGCGCTCGCGTGCCCGGAGGTTCGCGAGCGCACAGAAAAGCGGGCCGCTTATTGACCCTGGCCGAGCGAGAATCCGGGCTCGCCGTCGAACGTGCACAGGTGCTCCGTCTTAATGAAGTCGAAGCCCGCTTTCTCGACGCGGCCGAGCAGCGCGACGATCTGTTCATGCGTCGCGGGCCCATTTTGCGTCATAAACCGGCAGCGCCAGTGATCCGTGCAGAACGTTTCGGGAGCGCCGGACGGCCATACCTTCACGCCGCGATTGGTGATCATCGCCAGCTTCAGATGCTCATCGCTCAACTTGCTGACGGCCTCGCCCAATTCGTTCGGGTTCGGATGCGGCCAGTCGAGGAACACGTCCACCCCAACGGTCGCTTTTACCGCGCGTGTCGACGGTTTCAGCGCTGGCAGCGCGGTTGCTGCCGTCGAAGTGTACGATACAGCCTTGAGCGTCTCGGGCAATTTGCCGAGGCGTGCGATGATCGCGTCGGCGAATTCTTTCGTTCCCACCTTCTGCTTGCTCACGCCCTCTGCGAACACGTCGTATGTGTGAATGCCTTCTTCGATTGTTCGCAGAAAAGCGTTGTGAACTCGCGCCGCGACGTCGGCCTGGCCGATATGCACCAGCATCATCACCGCGCCCAGCAGCAGTCCAGACGGATTCGCCACGTTCTGACCGGCGCGCCTGGGGGCCGACCCATGAATTGCCTCAAACATAGATACGTGCTCGCCGATGTTGGCCGACCCGGCCAGCCCCACCGATCCGGCGATCTGCGCGGCGACGTCCGACAAAATGTCGCCGTAGAGGTTCGGCATCACGATCAGGTCGAAGGCCTCCGGCGTGTCGGCCAGCTTCGCCGCGCCGATGTCCACGATCCAGTGCTCCTTCTCGATGTCCGGAAACTCCGCGCCGATCTTGTCGAACATCTTATGAAACAGACCGTCGGTCAGCTTCATGATGTTGTCCTTGGTGAAGCACGTCACCTTTTTGCGGTTGTTCTGACGCGCGTAGTGGAAGGCGTAGCGGAGGATCTTCTCCGTCCCGGGAGTGGTGATCAGCTTCAGGCACTGTGTCACCTGATCCGTCTGGCGATGCTCGATGCCGGCGTAGAGGTCCTCTTCGTTTTCACGCACGATCACCACGTCCATCTTCGGATGCTTGGTGCGGATGAACGGGGCATAGGCTACGCAGGGGCGCACGTTTGCGTACAGGCCGAGCGTTTTGCGCACGGTCACGTTGAGGCTCTTGAAGCCTCCGCCCTGCGGCGTGGTGATGGGCGCTTTCAGGAAGACCTTGGTCCGGCGGAGGGAGTCCCACGCCGAGGGTTCGATGCCCGCGGTGTTGCCGCGCAGGTAGGTCTTCTCGCCAATCTCGATCGTTTCAATTTCAATTTGGGCGCCCGCCGCTTCAATGATGCGCAGCGTGGCGTCCATGATCTCCGGTCCGATGCCGTCGCCGTGGGCGACCGTAATGGGTGTTTTGTGTGGCAAGGTTGATCTCCGATTGTGAATATACGACAAATATGTCGTGCATTGCAAGTCGTATAATGACGTTTTATGGAAAGCTGGACCTTCCTCACCAATCATGGGCACGTAATGCTGTGCATCTTCGAAGACCCGGAGATTCGGCTGAAGGATGTAGCCGCACGGGTGGGCATTACAGAGCGCGCCACGCAGCGCATCGTGGCCGATCTTCTCGATGCAGGCTACTTAACGGCGGAGAAGATCGGGCGCAGAAATTGTTACCAGGTGAACAAGAGGTTGCACTTTCGCCATCCGGTGGAGAAAAACCACGAAATCGGCGAGTTGCTGCGCTTGTTCGGAGGAGCGGCCCGGAAGCGCGCTTAGTCAAGCGGCAGAAATGCGTTGCCGTCCCACTCCGTCACCCATCCCGGCCCGATGTGATACATCCAGCCATGCAGCGCGAGGCTGCCATCTTGGAGCCGCGCGGCGACGCTGGGATGCGCTCGCAAATTGTCTAGCTGGCGTACGACATTCTGCTCGGCTAGGCGAAGGAGAAACTCCGGGCTCGGGTCGGTCTCGCGCTGTTCGACGGCCGCAAAGCGCAGCCACGCACTCAGATTGGCATATTCAGCAAGCGCATACGGATTCAACGCGCCGCGCAGCACGCCGCAATCGGTGTGCCCGCAGACAATGACGTCGGGAACCCCGAGAACGCCCACGGCATATTCGATGGTCGCCGAAACGCCGCCGATGGCCTCAGGGTAGGGCGGAACCACGTTGCCGATTACGCGGCAGATGAACAGTTCGCCCGGCTTGGTTTGCGTCAGCAGCGTTGGATCGATCCGCGAATCGGCGCAGGTGATGAACAGCGCCTCCGGTCTCTGCTTGAGCGCCAGCCGTTCGAACAGTTCCTGATGCTTGGGGTAGACGTGTTCCTGAAACCTCGACACGCCTTTTGAGAACCGGTGGATCGGCACGGCTTTATTCAATGCCCATCTGCGCCAGGCGATAGCGCAGAGCGTTGCGCGTCAACCCCAGCAGGCGCGCGGCGTGGCTCTTATTGCCGTCGGCGCGCTTTAACGCCTCGCGGATCAGCGATTGCTCGTAATCGTCCAGCGTCATGCCCTCGGGCAAAAAATGATCGGCGGTAGCAGCCGAGCGTACGCGCTGCGCTGTGTCGATGCGCACGTCCGATGCCTCGACGCGCGGACCTTGGGCGAGCAAAATGCTGCGCTCCACCACGTTCTCCAGTTCGCGCACGTTGCCCGGCCAGTGGTAGCCCATAAAGCGCTCCAGTGCGCCGTGGCTGATCTCGCCGTGGAATTTCTTGGCGAAGAAATCGACCAGGTACGGGATATCTTCCTTGCGCTCCCGCAGCGGAGGAATGTTCAGCGGCACGACGTTCAAGCGATAGTACAGGTCTTCGCGAAACGTCCCTTGTTCCAGTGCGGCGCGCAGATCGACGTTTGTCGCGGCGACCACGCGGACGTCCACGGAGATGGTCTTATTGCTGCCCAGCCGCTCAATCTGGCGCTCTTGAAGGACGTTCAGCAGCTTGACCTGAATCGACGGAGGCACGTCGCCGATTTCGTCCAGGAAAACCGTGCCAGAATCGGCGGCCTCAAATTTTCCCGGCTTTGAGATGTTCGCGCCCGTGAACGCGCCTTTTTCGTAGCCGAACAGCTCGCTTTCCATCAGATTCTCGGGCAGCGCCGTGCAATTGATCTTGACGAACGGCTTGTCGCGGCGCGGAGAATGATGATGAATGGCGCGCGCGATCATGTCCTTGCCGACGCCGCTCTCGCCGGCAAGCAGGACAGTGGCGCGCGTGGGGGCGACCCGTTCGATGGTGGCGAAAATTTCCTGCATCGCCCGCGAATGGCCGATGATGTTGGCGAAGGTGTAGCGCTGGCCCAGCGCCTCCCGCAACTCACGATTTTCGTCGCGCAGTTTGCGGACTTCCAGCGCCTTTTCCACCACCACCGTGAGGTGATCCAAGGAAAAAGGCTTGGGGATAAAATCCACTGCGCCCTTCTTCATCGCCTCAACCGCGTTCTCGATGGTGCCGAATGCCGACATCACGATCACCGGTGTGAACATATTTTGCGCGCGGATTTTCTCAATGAACGCCAGGCCGTCCATCCCTGGCAGCTTCAAATCGGTGAGGATCAGGTCGACGTCGCCGGCCAGTTTCAAGCCGTCTTCGGCTGTGCCTGCGGCTTTCACTTCATAGCCGGCGGAGGACAGGTGCAGACCAATCACGCGGCGGTATTTTTCTTCGTCTTCGATGACCAGGATGGCGGTGCGCGGCATCCCCTCTATTTTAGTCGTTGCGGTCGAGCAACTTGGCGGTGCGTCCAGCGAAATAGCCGACCACCAGGGCGAACACAAAGCTCAGAACCGAGGGCAGGGAAAGCTCCATGCCCTCCTATCGGACGAACGCGGCTATTCCTGCACCGGGATCGAAACTGCGGCTTTCAGGATAATCCTGGTACCCAATTCCGCTGTAGCCGAGGAGTGGCCGACGTTCACGTTGAACTCGCCCGCGTCGGCTCGCCACGCTTTGGCATCGGGGTCAAAATAGGCAAACGAGCGGGCATCGAGAGAAATTCGTATCGGTTTCGTCTCGCCGGGTTTCAGCGCGACCTTCGCGAAGCCCTTCAGCTCTTTGGGCGGACGCGGCAGCCGTGGATGGCCTTCGCCCACGTAAAGTTGCGCAACCTCGGAGCCTTCGCGCGCTCCGGTATTGGTCACGTCGAACGAGACCTCAAACGACGCGTCGCCTGCGAGTGGCTTTACGGAGAGGTGCGAGTAGCGAAAAGTAGTGTAGGACAATCCGTGGCCGAAGGGAAACTGCGGCTCCACGCCGTTGTGTTCGTAGCCGCGGTAACCCACGAACAGGCCGGCTCGATACACCACGCGCGAGGTGCCTGCGCCGGGATAATAACTGTCGTGCGCGGGATTATCCTCCCAGCGTTTTTCAAAACTCACCGGCAGGCGTCCCGAGGGATTCACGTCGCCGAACAGAATCTCCGCCAGCGCCGTGCCGCCTTCCTGGCCGGGATACCACGCCTGCAACAGCGCAGGCACGCGGTCCAGCCACGGCTTGGTATCCACCGCGCTGCCGGACGTCAGCACCACCACCGTGTTGCGATTCACCGCGGAAATCTCGCGGATCAGCTCGTCTTGGCCGGGAGGCAATCCGAACGTCCGGTCGCCTCCCTCAGTCTCGATTTCGGGATCGAAACCTGCGGCGATGATCACCACATCGGCCTTGGCGGCGATGGCCTTTGCGGCGGGGTCCACTACCGATGGCGGGTGCACGATGCCGGCGCGCACCAGATCGCCCATTACATTCACGCCCGCGGCATGCCGCTCCAAAACCACCTTATGCGGACCTGCGGTGAGCGTAATCGCCGCCTGATCCAGCACCGCCTTGCGCACATCCCAACCGTCGATCACCACCTTGTCGTCGATCTTCAAGCGGTATCCGCCGGTCGCGTCGCTCGGCGAATTGACGAAAGCCGTGTATGTTCCCGCCGTGCGCGCGAGATAAATTCCGCTCCAGCGGGCCGATGACGGAGGCTTCGGCGTCATATCCGGCATCGGCGCGTCACCAGCCACCAGTTCGGAGAACAGCACTGGGGGTTTGACGAAAATATTCATATCCATTCGCACGGACGTAGGCTTGCCTTGCAGATCTTTGTTGTCGAACGTCTCCACCTTCACGCCCGGCCCTCCGCCGGCCTCCGATTGAAAGAGCATCGTGGTCATAGCAAGCTGGCTGATGGTCGGCAGGCCGCGATGATAGTAGACCTTCACGCCAGCTCCGGCGAGCGCCTTGATACCTTCCAGGAAACTGACGCCCTGGAACGGCCTGCCTTGTCCGCTGCCTCCGCCCGCCGGGACCGCCGGATGCGCGTCGGGGCCGATTACCGCGATAGACTTGATCCTCGCCCGGTCCAGCGGCAGTGCGCCTGCATTCTTCAGCAGCACGATCCCTTCGCGCGCGACGTCCAAAGCCACATTCTTGCCCGCATCGTTGTCGCGAGGGACGGTTAAGTCCATCTGTTCGCGTTCCAGCCAGCCGAAGCGCACGGCGAGCTTCAGAATCCTTCGCACCTTGTCGTCGATAGTAGCGACGGAGACCTGTCCCTTTTCGATGGCCGGCAGCAGGCTTGCCCGGTTCATAAAAATCCCCATCGGCATCTCCACGTCCATGCCCCCGTTCGCCGCAGCGAGGCCGTCGTAGGTGGCGAACCAGTCCGACATGATCAGGCCTTCGTACTTCCACTCCTTCTTCACGACGTCGTTATTGAAGTGCCCGTTCTGCGTCAGATGAGCGCCGTTGACCAGGTTGTAGGAGTCCATCAGCGCGCCGGTATGGCCTTCCTTCACCGCGATTTCGAACGTCCGCAGATAAAGTTCGCGCAGCGCGCGCTCGTCAATAATCGCCTCCACGCCATGGCGGTCGAACTCCGAATTGTTGCCCAAAAAATGCTTCAGTACCGCGCTGACGCCTTGCTTCTGCAGGCCCTGGATATAGGACGCCGCGATGCGCCCGGCCAGCAGCGGGTCTTCGCCAAAATATTCGAAGTTGCGGCCATTCATTGGGGCAAGCGTTAGATTCACGCCGGGTCCCAGCAGGAAATGCACGCCACGCGAGCGCGCGTCATGCCCCAGTTCGACACCTAGGCGCTCCGCCAGCGTGGTGTTCCAGGACGCCGCCAGAGCCATGCCTCCCGCGGTGGTGGATGGTCCGTCGCTGCGGACGCCCATCGGCCCGTCGGACATCTTAAGTGCGGGCAGCCCGATCTCGGGAACGGCGCGGAGGTACATCAGGTCCACGCCGCCCAGCAGATCGATCTTCTGCGCAAGAGTCATGCGCTGCAGCATGGATTCGACGCGCCTATCCTGATCGGATTGCGCGCTAAGTGTGAGGGCGCCGAGTAGCGCCGGATACAACCAGCAGTTCATATCGCCCTCAGTATATTGAACCTCGCCGATAATTGCTAAACTAAATGCGTTTTGCCAAATCTGACGCGGCGGGGATTCCTGGGCGCGGCGGCTGCCGGTCTGCTGCGCGCGCAGTCACCGCTTCCGAATATCATCGTGATGCTGGCCGACGACCTCGGCTACGGCGACACGGCGTGCTACGGCGCGCGCGGCGTCCGCACGCCGAACATCGACCGTCTTGCGCGCCGCGGGCTACTGTTTACCGACGCACATTGCACTGCGGCCACATGCACGCCGTCGCGCTATTCGCTGCTCACCGGCGAATATGCGTTTCGCGTGAAGGATGCGAAAATCCTGCCCGGGGACGCCCCGGCACTAATCCAACCCGGACGCGCGACGCTCCCGTCCACGCTGAAAAGTCGCGGCTATCGCACAGCGGTTGTTGGGAAGTGGCACCTCGGCCTCGGCAACGGAAATCTGGATTGGAATGGCGAGATCAAGCCCGGCCCTCTCGAAATCGGCTTCGACGAAAGCTTCATTATTCCTGCTACAGGCGATCGCGTGCCGTGCGTGTACGTGGAAAATCACCGCGTCGCGAACCTGGATCCCGCCGATCCTCTGCGCGTCGATTATAAAGGCCCGTTGGACGATTCGCCCACGGCGAAGACGCATCCTGAGCTGCTGAAGATGCAGTCAAGCCAGGGTCACAATATGACTATCGTCAACGGCATCGGCCGCATCGGTTACATGAGCGGGGGGCGCAAGGCAATCTGGGACGACGAGACGATGGCCGACACGCTCACCGATCGCGCGGTGAGTTTTGTGGAACGCAACGCGCGCCGGCCCTTTTTCCTCTATTTCGCCACGCACGACATTCACGTGCCGCGCTGGCCCAATCCCCGTTTCCGCAACGCGACGGACATGGGTCCGCGCGGCAACGCCATCGCGGAGCTTGACTGGTGCGCCGGAAAATTGATGGAGGCGCTGGAACGAAACGGTCTGCTGGAGAATACGCTGATCGTGTTTTCGAGCGACAACGGAGGCGTGCTCGACGACGGGTATAAGGACGACGCCGTGGCGAAGCTCGGCTCGCATAAACCCAACGGTGTGCTGCGCGGCGGAAAATATTCGAACTTCGAGGGAGGGACGCGCATACCGATGGTGGTCCACTGGCCGGCGCGCGTGAAACCCGGCGTATCCAGCGCCCTCGTTTCGCACGTCGATTTTCTGCGCTCCTTCGCGCGGCTCACCGGAGCCGCCGTGCCCGCCAACGCGGCGTCCGATAGCGAGGATTTGTTGCCGGCCCTGCTCGGCGAATCGAAGATCGGACGCCGGCTCTTTGTCGAGCAGGCAGGCGCGCTCTCCCTGCGCGACGCTGCGTGGAAGTACATCTCGCCCGGCCCCGGCGCCAAAACCGATCCCGGTACGAACACCGAATTAGGCAACGATCCCGCGCCCCAGCTTTACGATCTGTCGTCGGACCTCGGAGAAACGAAAAACCTCGCGGCGCAGCAGGCCGATCGAGTCCGCGCGATGGCCGCGCAACTGGAGAAAATCCGAAATCTATGAGCCAACTGAATCGACGAGAATTGCTCGCGCTACTTGGCGCCACGGGCGTTGCGCGAGCCTCCGGCCGCAAACAGCCCAATATTTTATACATCATGGCGGACGATCACGCCGCGCATGCCATCTCCGCCTACGGCAGCCGCATCAATGAAACGCCGAACATCGACCGCGTGGCGCAGGGCGGCGTCCGCCTGACGAATTGCTTCTGCACGAATTCCATCTGCACGCCCAGCCGCGCCGCCATCCTCACCGGCCAGTACAGCCACGTCAACGGCGTGTACACGCTGAATGACAAGCTGGACCCCAAGCGCAATCACGTCGGAAAGGAGCTACAAAAGGCCGGCTACCAGACCGCGATGATCGGCAAATGGCATCTGGCAACCGATCCCACTGGCTTCGACTATTGGAACATCCTGCCCGGCCAGGGCGTGTACTACGATCCGCAGTTCATTGAAGAGGGAATCAGAAAGAAGCACACAGGCTACGTGACCGACCTGATTGGCGACATCACGCTGGACTGGCTGAAGCGCCGCGAAAAAACGAAGCCATTCTTTGCCATGTGCCATCACAAGGCGCCTCACCGGCCCTGGGAGCCGGATCCGAAATACAAAAGCCTGTACGAAGGCCAGACCATTCCCGAGCCGGACAATTTGTTCGACCATTACGAAGGCCGCGCCCGCGCCGTCTCCACCGTGACCATGCGCGTCGGGGAGGACATGGACGCCAAAACCGACCTGAAGCAGCCCGTTCCCGACGGCATGAAAGGCGACGCGCTCCGCAAGTGGGGCTATCAGCTTTACATTAAGGATTACCTGCGCTGCGTCAAAAGCGTGGACGATAACGTCGGCCGCCTGCTGGATTATCTGGACGCCGAGGATCTGAGCCGCGACACCATCGTGATTTACACGTCGGACCAGGGCTTTTTCCTGGGCGATCACGGCTGGTTCGATAAGCGCCTGATGTATGAGGAATCCCTGCGCATGCCGTTTTTGATGCGCTATCCGGGCGCGATCCGCCCTGGGTCGGTCAGCCGCGACATGGTGCTGAACGTCGACTTTGCTCCGATGTTCCTGGACTACGCCGGCGTCGCCGCGCCGCAGGACATGCAGGGCCGCAGCTTCCGCGGATGTCTGGAAGGCCACACGCCGCGCGACTGGCGCAAGGCGATGTATTACCGCTATTGGATGCACAACACCAGCGACCATCACGTGCCCGCGCATTACGGCCTGCGCACCGATCGCTGGAAGCTCATCTATTATTACGGCAAAGCGCTGGGCATGACCGGCGCGGGACCGCAAGATACGCAGCCGGATTGGGAGCTGTTCGACGTGCGCAACGATCCACGGGAGATGCACAACCTCTATCACGACCCGAAGTACGCGGGCCTGGTGAAGAAGCTCACCGCGGAACTGATAGAGCGGCAAAAAGAAGCAGGTGACAAGCCGGTTTAACAGACTGTCACCGAATTGCAAGAGTTCTTCGTCTATCATCGCTTGTGACCGTATCGGCAGTCTTGCGTGAGTTGCTCTCACGTCCCGGCGAGTTGCTCATCCGCCAGTGGAACTGGAAGTCGGCGCTATTCAGCTCCATCATCCGGGCCTTGATTTTCCTCATCGCCAACCTGACAGCGGGCTGGCGCGCGGCGGCGGGAGCAACATTGGCGGAATTTGTGTTCCGCGCCGTGACGT
>Ga0209698_10000446_pt1 | contig 47580 bp, 48 predicted proteins | sample LitLauG_LLR_2012_FD_187203 | JGI IMG/M metagenome (GOLD analysis project Ga0209698, IMG submission 187203) | Freshwater sediment microbial communities from Pennsylvania, USA - Little Laurel Run_MetaG_LLR_2012 (SPAdes) (version 2) | ecosystem: Environmental > Aquatic > Freshwater > Creek >...
ACCATCAAGCTGATTCTGGGGCAAGGCGATTCGCTTGCCGGACGGTTGCTGCTGGTCGATGCGCTGGGCATGAAGTTCCGCGAACTGAAGCTGCGCAAGAATCCCGAATGCCCCGCCTGTGGCACGCACCGGACAGTCACCAAGCTGATCGACTACGAACAATTCTGCGGAATCCGCGGCGAAGAGGCGCCCGTCTATGGTGGCGACTTACCGGTCATGTCGGTGGAAGAACTAAAGAAGAAGCTTGATGCCAAGGCCGATATTTTTATTCTCGACGTGCGCGAGCCCCACGAATACCAGATCTGTAACCTCAAGGGATATCTCGTTCCCCTCGGCGACTTGCCAAAACGCGTAAGTGAACTCGACTCCAGCCGCGAGATCGTGGCCCATTGCAAGATGGGCGGACGAAGCGCGAAAGCCGTCGCCTTCCTGAAGCAGGCCGGTTTCACCAAGGTTCATAACTTGACCGGCGGAATTACGGCCTGGGCGGAGCGGATTGACCCTAAAATGCCTAAGTACTGAACGGCCAGGCCCGGATCGATTGCGTTTTGACGATTGGAAGAAACTCCTTGAAGCTAATGATCCGACAGGACTATATTGGCAGCGAGTTTCATTTTGCTGCTCGGGCAGTCGACTACTTAGCTTTCTAAGGAGGGCACTAATGCTGAAGATTCGTACGGTACTGACTGTAGTTGTGGTATTGCTATTCGTTGGTGTTGCTATCGGCCAAGAAGTCCTTACCAACGATTCCGTTGTCGAGATGGTTACCGCCGGGTTGCCCGACGAAATCATCATCGCCAAGATTAACAGTTCAAAGACCAGCTTCGACCTGTCCACGCCAGCGCTGGCTAAGTTAACGCAGGCCAAGGTGTCCAGCGCGGTCATGAAAGCAATGATCGAGCCCAAGGCGAGCGATCCAGCGGCGCCATTGGCTACGGCCGTTCCCGCCCCGACGAATCCGGACGATCCCATGGCGGCCCATGATCCTGGAATCTATCTCATGAAGGTCACCCGAGACGGCGGGAAAGAGATGGTGCAACTCGAACGGGCCGGCTCAGGTCACGAGAAAACGGCGAACACCTGGGGGCACGCGTTTTCTTATGGGATCGCCAAGGCCAAGGTCAAAGCAGAGTTGCCGGGGCGACAGGCAGCAACACGATCCAAACAAGAGAAGCCCGACTTCTATATGTATTTTCCGCCAACAGGCAATCTGGGCGCGGCAGACACGATTTCGAGTCCGGGCCAGTTCTCACTCCTCTCTCTAGAAGTAAAGAAAGACCATCGCGAAACGGCCGTGGCTAAAATCGGGTTTGGAAGCGCGAGTGCCGGGACCGACGAAAAACGGATCTTCAAATTCGACGCGGATAAGATTCGTGCCTACGCGTATAGGGTCACGCCCAGCGCCAGTCTGAAGGAGGGCGAGTACGCATTTGTGGCAGCCCCCTCCATGGGCGGCACAGCATCTGGGGGAGCGATTGTCATCTTCGATTTTGGCGTGGACTTGAAATAAGGCGAAATCATGAGATCGACCAGCGGCAGGGAGCGCCGTAGCGCTCCCTGTCTGCTTTTATTTTTCCAGGCATTACTAAGTTACTTGGTCGAGCTTCCGCTCATTTCGGCTTTCTCGGTCGGGCCGATCGCTAAAGCGAACTTCTTGCCGGCGAAGCGCAGTTCAGAAACCGTTGCCTTGCCGCTGCTGTGGTCCACCACCGCCGAGTCGTAGTCCGGGGCCTTGTCGAGGGCCACGACTTTCGCGGAGGCCTTGGCTACTTCCTTCTTGCCCTGCATGAAGCTTATTTCTACGTTCGACCCCGTGCCATCCCAGCGCAGCTGATAGTTGCCGGGGGCGAGTTGCTGGCCTGCGACTTCGATCCGCTCCACCACCTGCAGCGAGCCTTTGTTACTTGCGAAAGCGCTCGCTGCCAGCAGCACCGCCAGCCCGAGCACCACAGTCTTCATCATTACCACGCGACTCAGTGCGACATGCGTCAGTTTCATTTGCTCCTTCGCTTTCTGCCCGGTGTTCGGCCGGGACGTTTAGGGGCGGCTGGTTGGATAGTTCGAGGACGCTCGACTGAGGGCTTGCCTTTTTGCTGCGAAGTCCTACAATACGCGTGTCAGGGTGACGCAAAAAGACGCGGGCCTCAAACCTCGATCTTCTTGCTCGGACTCGGTTCACCAGGGCCGCCAAACCATGAGTGCGCCAGTCCTGTCACCCTGCAATCTCTATAAGTGGATCGACAGTCGTGTCCACCTCACGTTGTTGGTTACGGGATACGAATCCCGGCTGGAGTAAGTTCCCGATTTGTTTTTTCTTTGCGAATCGTCTTGTTCGTGGGCATACGTATTGGACGCGCAAACGAACACTGCGTTAGCGGAGCATGGTGTGCGCTGGCGGAGTAACAGGGTGCGAATGTTTTGTCTGGCTGTCGGGATGACAACCGATTCAAAATGACGTCGGGATGACGGCCAATTAGGACGGATGACAAATCTGCTTGGCGCGCTAACCGATCTTCAGCACGATCTTGCCGTAGTTCTTGCCTTCCTTCATCAGGGTGTAAGCTTCACGCGCCTGCTCCAAGGGAAACACATTTCCGATCACGGGATGGAGTTGGCCGGCGGCCAGCCATAGGGAAAGCTGCTTCCAGGAGGATTCCATGAGCGGGCGGTTGGCGCTCAGATAGGAAAGCCAGAGTCCGTGGACGCTGGCGCCTTTGGCGTAGAGAAGGCGAGTGTCAAGCTGCGGAGTTTCGCCGGTGGCGGCGCCGTACACGATGACGCGTCCGAAGTCGCGCACGCATTTGACGCTTTTCGCGACGTGCTCGCCGCCAAGCATTTCGAAAACCGCATCGACGCCTTCGCCGCGCGTGAGATCCTTGATGGCTTCGGCATAGTCACGCTGCTTGTAATTGATGCCGTGCTGCAGGCCAAGTTCGCGCACGCGGGCCAGTTTGTCCTCGGAGGAGGAAGTTCCGTACACTTCGATGCCGAGAATCTTCCCGATTTGCACGGCGGCAGTGCCGACTCCGCCGGCGACGGCATGAATCAGAACACGGGCTGCGGGCTGGTCGTTACTGTGAGTTAGCAAACCGGCCTTCCAGTAGGCAAAGTAGGCGGTGAAGAAATTTACCGGGAAGGCGGCGCCCTGTTCGGCGGTCCAATTTTCCGGCATGGGCCAGACCAGGTTGCGATGGACAACGGTTTTTTCGGCGAAGGCGGCCCATTGCGTGTAGCCCATGACGCGGCGTCCGGCGGCGCCGCTACTGGTAACTTCGCGGCCGGCGAATTCGCGGCCGGCGGTGAGCGGCGGTTTGGGCGTCCCGGCGTATCCTCCCTGCGTCGTCATCAGATCGGCGAAGTTCAAGCCGCCAGCTTCCACCTTCACCAGCACTTGCTCCGGCGCGGGATGTGCCTCGGGAACCTGCTGCAACTCGAGAACCTCGGGACCGCCAAAACGGGTGATGACGAGCGCTTTCATGGGGAGAGTTTAACAGTCATGGGAGTGCGGCGTCCTTGCGGCGCGGCATCTGGGCTGTTTACCACGAGGGGCACGAAGGAACACGAAGGAAAGACCACGGAGGAAATTGCCGGCCTGCAGGCCCTCGTGTTCCTTCGTGGCCTTGGTGGTGGATGCCTTTCAGGGAGCAGCAAAATGCGACTCGCGGAAGGCGGCTTCGGCATCTATAATGATGACCGAGTTTCCGATCCCCGCGGCCTGAGCGATTCTGGCGGCGGGGACGAGGGTTGTGCCGGCTGGATCGGCGCGATCCGAGGGTGCGGATGGAAACGTCCGCGCCTCCCAGGTTGGAAAGGAAACACTCGCTGGGATTGTGCTCACCTGCTTGTTTCCTGTGGTTCAGCATTTAGCACTTAGCCAAACCGACTGGGCCTTGAGCGCTAAGTGCTGCTTTACCCATGCCGCTTACCGACAATTTCGGACGCTCGATCCACGACCTGCGGATTTCGATCACCGACCGCTGCAACTACCGCTGTGTGTACTGCCGGACGGGGACCAACGGCGCGGCGTATGCGGAGCTTCCGTTCGCCGATTATCTGCGGATGGCACGGATACTGGTCGGGCTCGGAATCACGAAGATTCGTTTGACGGGCGGCGAGCCGCTGCTGCGCCGGGGCATTGTGGACTTTGTCCGCGACCTCGCGCAACTGCGCACCACAGATGGCAAGAAGCCTGAAATTGCATTGACGACGAACGGCCATCTTCTGGCCAAGATCGCGCAACCGCTGAAAGACGCGGGGCTCGACCGCGTGACCGTCAGCATGGACGCGGTGGATCCGGAGCGCTTTGCCCGCATTACGCGCGTGCCAAACGGATATGAGAGCGTGCTGGCGGGAGTGCGCGCCTCGCGGCGGGCGGGACTCGATCCGGTGAAAATCAATTGCGTGCTGCTGCGCGGGTTTAACGAAGATCAGATTATTCCCTTTGGGATGTTCGCGCGCGAAGAGCGGGTCGTGGTGCGGTTCATCGAATTCATGCCGCTGGAAGAGGACCGTGTCTGGACTCCGGAAATTGTGGTTCGGCTCGATGAGATTGTGTCGCGCATGGCGGAGTATCTGCCGCTCGACGAGATCGCGCATGAGCGCAGCGAAACGGCGCGGCGCTACCGCTTCTCCGATGGCCTGGGCGAGATTGGGATTATTGCGCCGGTGTCGCATCCCTTCTGCGGACACTGCAGCCGGATCCGCATCACCTCCGACGGCAAGCTGCGGACGTGTTTATTCTCGGTGTGGGACCACGACCTGCATGAGTTGATGCGCCGCGGAGCGACGGACGAGAAGCTCACCGAGTTCATCGTGAAAGTGGTGGAGAAGAAAGAAGCGCGGCATCACATCGGAGAGCCGGGATTTGTTCCGGCGTCGCGGACCATGGTACATATTGGCGGGTAGAAAGTTATCCCCACGATGCAGACCACGCTTATGATCGCCCTGCCTCCGATCCCCGGTAACTTCCGGTAACCTACTTACTGAGTTCCTGCCGTGCCCAGCCCCAGCCATTGCGCTGGATGAAAGACTAAAGCCCATAGACTCCTTTGCCGAAAGAAGCCAGCAGGAGGCTTCCACCAATGGCCATCTCCGTTACTAGTGCAACGCATGCTCAAGCCCAGGACATAATTCAGCCGGCGGCAGCGCGCCAGTCAGCGCCCGCAGCGAAACCGCAGCCCCCTTCCGTACTGCAGCCGGCAGCCACAGTTCAGATCAGCGCCGCTGCCCAGGCTCTGCAGGAAGCCATCGAGACTCCGGTGCAGACCGCAAAGGAAGCCAGTACCGGTGACGCACAAGCTAAAAGACTGCTGGCGCGAGAGGCATCGGCTAACGCGGTCAGGAAGTAATGTCATTGGAAGTCGCTGCCGGGCGAATGATACTCGGCACGATAGTAAGCTGGCAGGTCTGCAGAATTGGGCGGTGAGCGTTCACAAGCTATCTGCAGACCGACGACCTCGTCACGGTCGCAAACCGCGCCATGAGGTCTTGAAAATGAGCCGACCTCAGTAAAGAGCGTCGTATTTCGTAACTACCCAACCAGAATCCTTCTTTTCTTCGGTCAACGAGAACAGATCCTTATAAGTTGCGTCCTGGCTCGGGGTGCTGTAGCGCTGGCCCTTGTAGTGCAGAATCACGAGCGGCGGCGCTTCCTCCCAATCCACCAGATTCCAGGAAATCAGCGGGTGCTGCGCTTCGGAGTTGCAGAGGAAGTCGGCGCGCTTCTTGCGGTAGTCCTTTTCCCACTGCGCAAGCAGGTTGCGGCAATTGCCGTCGCGCATGGCTGAGATAAAGCGGTTGGCGGTGCGTTCGACGGTGCGTTCGCGGAACGGATTCATGGTGATGCTCACCGGCATCTGCGTGAGTGGGTCGCGTTCCTCGGAGCGCGAGAGGACCGGCGGCTGATGGCTGAGCCAGTAAAGACAGCCGAGGAATACGAGCACCAGCAGGCCGGCCGAGCTCACGGCGACGGCGACATGGGTGCGTGAAAACTGCATCAGGAGAAGTTTGGGGGATGGGCGAAGTGACAGCAAGGTTACTTCCGATACTTCCTCCGTCGGCCCGAGGGCCGAGAGATCTGGTGAAACCTCGGGCTCGCAGGGAGTCGGCTGAGCTTGGCTCGGCTGGGCGGACGAGTGCTTTCGCCTCTATGCGGGCGCGTCGCGCGGTTTGTGTTTTCCATATTGGCGGCGTATAGTTGGTTATGAAAACTGTTGTGTCGTAGTGTCAGGATTGTCGAAGCACACCAGTGGGCGCAAGCCCACTTTTTAGTTTGTGGCGATTGGCGTGGATTTCGCTGGAATGATTGACGCGGCGACTCCGACACAAATTGTTGAAAACATGGCTCTTGATCTTGATAGGGTCCGGCAGATTGCCGAGCGGGTGGCAGGCTCGAGCGGGCTGGAAGTGGTCGAAGTGGAAGTGTGCGGGGCTGGGAAGCACCGCACGCTACGTGTCTTTATTGACCGGCCCGGAGCGGCGCCTGCGCCCGATCGTCCGGACGGCGTGACGCACGAAGATTGCTCGAAGTTCAGCCGGGAGTTCGGGACGATTGTCGACGTGGAAGATGCGGTGCCCGGCGGATCGTATGTTCTGGAAGTCTCTTCTCCGGGGCTGGATCGGAAGCTGAGCAGGCCGGCGGATTTTGAGCGTTTCCGCGGACATCGCGTGAAGTTGATGACTCGCGAGCCGGTGAACAACAACCGGCATTTTGAAGGCAAGTTGGAAAGCTTCGAGAACGGAAAGCTGCGGCTGGATCTGAGCGCGGCGCGCAAGAAGAAGACGCGTCCGAAAGAGGGCGCAGCAACCAACGTCGAGATTGAATTACGAAACGTAGAGAAAGCGAATTTGGTACCGGAAATATAGTTGCCAGTTGCAGTTGCCAGCATCGTTGCCAGTGTTTGGCGACTACGATTTGAAACGTGCGGCTGAAGCGCCGTGCGAAGCGGTTGGGGGAATGCGCTTGGCGGGAAGCCGGAGTTTGGAGAACTGCATACTGGCAACTGAGAACTGACTTTTATGGCTAGTGAGCTTTACAACATCATCGAAGGGGTCAGCCGCGAGAAGGGCATTGATCCGCAGATTGTGGTGAGCGCGGTTGAGGACGCCATCGTCGTCGCGACGCGCAAATACTACAAGACGCAGGAAAACTTGCGCGCCGTGCTCGACAAGGACAGCGGCAAGATCAATGCCTATGCGGTGAAGTCGATTGTCGAAACTCCGGAGCAGGTGGAAGATCCGAACTTGCAAGTGACCGTGGAGCAGGCGCGGAAGCTCGATCCGACTGCGGAAGCGGGCGGCGAACTGTTGATTCCGAAAGTAACGGAAGGGATCCTGGGGCGGATCGCGGCCCAACTCGCGAAGCAAGTCATCTTTCAGAAGGTTCGCGAGGCGGAACGCGACACCGTTTACAAGGAATACATCGGCCATGTGAACGAGATTGTGAACGCGACCGTGAAGCGGATCGAGGGTCCGGATGTGATTCTCGATATCGGCAAGGCCGAAGCACGCATGGGGCGCAAGGAGCAGTCGCGGCTGGAATCGTTCGCCGTGGGCGAGCGGATTCGCGTGGTGATCGTGCGTGTCGAAAAAGCAGTGAAGGGTCCGGGCGTCGTGGCTTCGCGCTCTGCTCCGGAATTAGTCCAGCATTTGTTCCAGACCGAAGTGCCGGAAATTTACGACGGCACGGTGGTGATCCGCGCCATCGCGCGCGAAGCGGGCGAGCGCACCAAGATCGCGGTCATGTCGAAGGACAAGGACGTGGACGCGGTCGGCGCCTGCGTGGGCATGAAAGGGATGCGGGTGCAGTCGATCATCCGTGAACTGCGTGGCGAGAAGATCGACATCATCGAGTACCACGAGGATGCGGTGACGTTCGCGGAAAAGGCGCTGCAGCCGGCGAAAGTAAGCCGGGTAACGATCGTCGATTCCGCGGACAAGCATCTGGAAGTGGTAGTGGACGATACGCAGCTCTCGCTCGCCATCGGGAAAAAAGGACAGAACGTGCGGCTGGCGGCGAAGCTGCTGGGCTGGAAGATCGACATCAAGAGCGAAGAAGAGAAGCGCCAGGAAGTGGAACAGCAGATGTCGGCGCTGAACACGCAGACCGTAACTCCGCTGGAAAATATTACCGGGCTGGGCGAGGGTCTGGTCGAGAAACTGAAGGCGGCGGGCGTGAATACCGTGGAAGCGCTGGCCGATATGACGCCGGAGCAACTGGAAGCGATTGAAGGCATTGGCCCGAAAACGGTGGAAAAAATCAGTATCGCGGTCAATAATCATTTTGCCGGCCTGGATGGCGGCGAGCCGGTAGCCGCCGCGGAACCCGAAAACACGGGAGAAGCCGCCACCGAAGCGACCGTTAGCGAAGCAGCGCTGGCAGAAGGTTCGGTGGAAGCGGAGACGTTGTCCGCAAAAGCGGAGCCTGCAGAAGAAGCGGCAACGGTTGTTGAAGGCAGCGGCGTCGGCTCGGAAGAGCCGCCGGTCGCGGAAACCGCGACTGAACCAACTGCGACTGAAGAAGCCCCGGAAGACAAGCAGAACTGAACTGTGAAGGTGGCGGGTTCGGAATTATTTCCGAACCGGACACGCGCGGCTCGTCAGCCGGCCGGGACTGGCACAGGGATTCTACGAGGTTAGATATGCGCACTTAGATCAACGCGATGAGTGGCGGAAGAGGAAACGAGAACGGATGAGTAAGATTCGAATCAACGATCTGGCCCGTGAGTTGGAAGTCAAGAGTAAGGAAATTCTTGACGTGCTGACCACGGTGGGCGTCACGGAGAAAAAAACGCACTCCAGTTCTCTAGAGGACCACGAAGCGGAACTGGTGCGACGGCATCTCCGCGGCCGCTCCGATGTGTCGCCCGGTTCGGCCAAGCCTTCCGCGCGCGCCGCCCACGGCGAAGAAGAAATCAAGACCAAAATCGACCTCTCGCATATCTCGCGCCCCGGCGACGTGCTGCGCGCGATTACCCAGCAAAAGGGAGTGGTTGAGCATCCCCCCGCGCGTCCCCCGCTCAAACCGCCGGCCGCAGAAGCCAAAACCGAGGTTCCAGCGAAGGGAATCCCTGTTAAGCCAGTGGGCGAGGCGCCTCAGCCGCCACCGGCGCCGAGAATGGTGACGCCGGCTTCGGTCGCGGCAACCTATCGTCCTCCGTCGGTGGTCGTGATTCCGCCCAAATTTCCCGCGAGCCCGCCTGCGGCGACTCCTTCGACAGCCGCTGTCACTCCCGCGCCGCCGGCAATCGCGGTTCCGCCCCGGCCCACGACTACGGCTCCTCCAGCAACATCCGCAACTGCTCCACCGGCGGCACCGCCTCCGGCGAATACTGTCGCTCAGTTGCAAGCCCAAAGTCCGGCGCCGGCAAAGGCGTCCGCTCCCGCTGCGCCACCGCCGCGCATGATCATGCCACAGACCGGGCCGCGTCCAGTTTACAAAGCGCCTCTGCCTGCGCCGGGAGAAGGAACCGCGGGGGCGCCTCCGCGGTCGGCGCCTGGAAGACCTGTGCCGGGACAACCGATATTTCAGCGTACGGCACGGCCGCAAGCGCCGGGATCGGCACGTCCGCCGCTGCGTCCGGGGGAACGGCGGCCGATGCATCCGACGCGCGTTGCGCCCGCTGGTTCGCGTCCGCTGGGCGTGGGTCCGGGAGCGGGGATCGGCGCACCGCCGGGGCCGTCGCGTCCAGGTGCGCGTCCGGGAGCTCCGTCTCGGCGTCCGGGACAAAGATATGTGCCGCGAGGCGTGAAGGAAGGCCCGATGAAGGGCTACACTCCGCCGCCGCGCATGACCATCAGCAACGAGCCCGCGCCGATCACGCGCAACATCACAATTACGGAAGGCATTTCGGTAAAGGACCTGGCGGAAAAGCTAGGCATTCGCGCCAAGGATCTGATTGCGCGCCTAGTCGTGCGCGGAGTGTTCGCGACCATCAATCAAACGCTCGACGCCGAACTGGCCAGCGAAATGGCGCGCTTCTTTGGGGCCGACACCGAGGTCATCACCTTCGAAGAGCAAGCCGCGAAAGATACGACCGAGGCCACGGAAAGCAGCGAAGAAGGCGCGGAAGCCGTGCCGCGGCCGCCCGTGGTCACCATCATGGGCCACGTCGATCACGGCAAAACCACGCTGCTCGATTCGATCCGCTCGACTAACGTCGCTGGTGGCGAGGCAGGCGGCATCACGCAGCATATCGGCGCCTACAAGGTTTCGATCACCGACAAGGCGTCTCCGGCGTTCGGGCGCGAGATCGTCTTTCTCGATACGCCGGGTCACGAAGCATTCACCCGCATGCGTTCGCGCGGCGCGAAGGCGACCGACATTGTGGTGCTGGTCACCGCGGCCGACGACGGCGTGATGCCGCAGACGATTGAGGCCATCGACCACGCGCATGCAGCGGAAGTTCCCATCATTGTCGCGGTCAACAAGATCGATAAGCCGGGCGCGCTGCCCGAACGGGTCAAGAAACAATTGGCCGATCGTGGGCTGGTGCCGGAAGAGTGGGGCGGCAAGACCGTGTTCGTCGATGTTTCCGCCAAGCAGAAGACGAATCTCAACCTGCTGATGGAAATGATTCTGCTGACGGCGGACCTCCAGGAATTGAAGGCGACTCCGGGACGCGCTGCCAGCGGCCTGGTGCTCGAAGCGAAGCTGGATCGCGGACGCGGGCCGGTGGGGACGATCCTGGTGCAAAACGGCACCCTCCACGCGGGCGACAACTTCGTCGTCGGAAACGTCTACGGAAAAGTCCGAGCCATGTTCGACGATCGCAGCAAGCCGCTGAAGGAAGCGCCGCCCTCGACGCCGGTAGAAATCATCGGACTGGAAGGGCTGCCGCAGGCGGGCGATCAGTTTGTAGTCGTCACCGACCGCGAGAAAGCGCGCGACATTTCGGAATACCGCGAGCAGAAAGCGCGCGAAGCCCAGCTCGCCAAGAGTTCTCGCGTCTCGCTCGAAGGCCTGGCCGAGCAGTTGAAGACGGCGGGCATGAAGGAACTGAACATCATCCTGAAGGCCGACGTGCAGGGATCGGTGGAAGTGCTGGGCGACTTGCTCGGCCGTCTGTCGAACGACAAAGTGCGCTTGAAACTGCTGCGCTCGGGCATTGGCGCGATCACCGAGACCGACGTTCTGCTGGCCTCGGCGTCGAATGCCATCATCATTGGATTTAACGTGCGTCCCGAGCGCAAGGCGCAGGAACTGGCCGAGCAGGAAAAAGTCGACATCAGGCTGCATTCGATCATTTACGAACTGCAGGATGAGATCAAGCGCGCCATGACCGGCCTGCTCGAACCGACGATCAAAGAGACTTACCAGGGACGCGCCGACGTGCTCGAAACATTCCGCATCCCGAAGGTCGGCACGATTGCCGGGTGCCGCGTAACCGATGGCCTGATCAAGCGCGATTCCGAAGTGCGGCTGCTGCGCGATAACGTGGTCGTGTTCAAGGGCAAGGTCGGATCGCTGCGGCGCTTCAAGGACGACGCGTCGCAAGTAACCAGCGGCATGGAGTGCGGTATCTCCATCTCGAACTACGGCGACATCAAGGCTGGCGACGTGATCGAGGCCTTTGTTACGGAGAGGATCGCGGCGGAAGCGATTAAGTAAGTTGGTTTGTCCTTTCTCTACATTGATCCTTCTGGCAATCCCGTACACGCACTCAGAGCGAACAGCCCGCTGACCGCATTCGTCGTGCAGTGATCGGGTCGACCGACTGAGGTTGATAGAGCGCTATGATCGACCGCCGATCGAGACGAGAAGCGCCGGGCTGCCCGCCCGGCGCTCGATCAACTCCTACTGGCTGGCCTGTTGGGCAAAGACTCCTCCTACATCGGCATCTTCCTGCACCATGAATCCAGTGTTGGGAGAACTCAGATAGAAGACCACGCTGGTTGTTACGCCGTTAACCACCGCGGCGACCCGGCCGTTCGGACCGGCGGTCCCATAGGTACCACTGGTGCCGGTTGTCGACAGAACACCGAGGCCTGTGCTGGGATCGAAGGCGTTTGCAGCCTGGTTCCAGTTAAAGGCGGTGGTGCTGGTGGTCTCGAAGTCTCCCACGCGGTCCTTGAGGGTGGTATCAAAGCCGTCCATGACGAAGGCGGCCTGGAAGTTGGCGCTCAGCGCGGGCGCGGCTTGCTGTAGGGAGAAGGTACCATCCTCGACCGCGGCTGTGCTGTTGGCGAGGAAGTAGGCGCGGGTTCCATTCACCATCCAGAAAATCTGTGGACTGATCGAGCCGCCACTCAGAGTCAGATTGACAGTTCCGCGGCCGTTCGAGGCCAGGGTGTAGCCCCCGCCAGAGACCGCTAGATCGGTGTTCACGGTTGCATCCTGCACGTAGTCCACGGCACCGCCCGTGATCGCGCTGACACCGTCGGTCGTGAAAACGCCAGCCGAGTGAATGCCGGCGGGCCCGCTAATGTTTGTGTCGCCGGAACTGCCGAATACGTACGAGGTGCCGTTTGCAAGTGTAGCTGCAGAAAAAGGACCTCCTGTTTGCGCTTCCGCCTGGCCGATTTCGAGCGAACTGGCGTTCGACATGAAATAGAACTCGGTCGAATTCACGACGTAGTAGCTGAACGAAGTGCCGTCGGTTAGCGTGAACGTGCCGCGACCAGTCGTCGAGTTAGGCGCACTCATCGCAACCGCGGAGGCGACCGATTGAGTCGTGGCGAGTAGTCCGGCGCTGAGCAGATCTTCGGTACCGCTGATAGCGCCGCTGGCAATAGTAATTCCTCCAACTCGGGAACCGGTGTCAAGGTTGTGTGCCTTGAAGACGTAGGTGCCCGAGGGCGCTGCGGTAAAGGCGGTGGTGTCCTGCATCTGGCCGAAACCCGACGAGGTTGCGAAAGTGTCCTCCTCGATCAGATAGAAGTGGCTATCGTCGATCAAGGTGATGGCGTAATTCGATCCGCCGAAAGACAACGATCCTGTGCCATCCTTGGCGATGCTGTAGGCGCCGGCACCGGATCCAGGCGGGTATTGCTGACCGTCCTGATCGAAGTCATCCTCAAGGACGTTGAGGTTTCCCTTTCCGTCGGCCGTGAAAACGGTGATCTCGGAAAACGGATCGGCGGAAGTACCTGCTTGGTTGACTCCTGTCCCGGTCTGCTTGATCACATACTGGCCGGTCAAGCTGGAATTGCTGAAACCGCCGCCTAGGGGGGTGATTGTCCCACTGCTGCTGCCGCAGCCAGTTATCAAAAGGATGCTTATCGTCGCCGCCAGAGCCATGAGCACACGTCCGGCACACTTGGTAGACACAAGGGGATTCATAAGACACTCCTGTCTTTAATTCTTAAGATGCGCTAACCCGGATCATAAAAAGAAGTTTTGGTGTAAAAAATTGTCACGGGCGCTTCCCTCGGCGGCTTCAGGCCTTGGTGGCTTGCGTTCCTCTCGGCGCTGGCACTGGAATCGCTGGTTGCTTCCGTTTTTCGGATGCCCAGATTACTACCCGGTAGAGCAACAAAATGCCGAGCACAACGCCGTATTCGATGGGCTTGTGGAGGTCGGCCTTTACCAGCCAGATGTAATGCACCACTCCCAGAATCCCCGTGAGATAGATGAGGCGGTGCAAGCGCTGCCAGTTCCTGCCACCGAGACGGCGAATCGACCACGCCGTCGAGGTCAGGGCCAGCGGAATCATGAGGACGAAGGCGGAAAATCCTACGGTGATGAACCGGCGCTTGGAGATGTCCTTCAACATTTCGTGAATGTCGAAGAACTTATCGAGCCAGATATAAGTCAAGAAGTGTAGAGTTCCGTAGAAGAATGCAAACAGCCCTATCATGCGGCGAAGGCCGATCAGCCAGTATTGGCGGGTGATCCGGCGCAGAGGCGTGATGGAGAGGGTGGTAAGGACAAGGATCAGTGTCCAGTCCCCGGTCGAGTGCGTGATGACCTCGATGGGATTGGCGCCCAGGCCGTCATGCAGAGCTTTCCATCCCAGGCGCTCTAGTGGAATCAGCGCAGCCAGGAAGATCGCGGTCTTGGTGAAGCGAAGTTTCATTTTGTAATCTTGTAATCGGGTAATTTGGTAATTTGAAATCCCACGAACCCAGCGTGCGTTTCGAGGTGCAAGAATCTCTGGTGGTTAAACTACAAAATTCCCCGATTACAAAATTACCAAATGTCTTAGAAGTTTTTCTTCAGGTCCATGCCCGAATACAGGCTCGCAACCTGATCGTAACCATTGAACATGAGGGTCGGGCGTTTGAGGAATTCACCCAGGCGGCGCTCCTTGGCCTGGCTCCAGCGGGGATGGTCGACATTGGGATTCACGTTCGAATAGAAGCCGTATTCGCGGGGCGAGGCCTGTTGCCAGGTGTTCAGGGGCTGTCCGTCGGTGAAGCGGATGCGGACGATCGACTTGGCGCTCTTGAATCCGTACTTCCACGGAATCACGATGCGCAGCGGGGCGCCGTCCTGATTGGGCAGGACCTCGCCGTACATGCCGAAACAGAGCAAGGCGAGCGGATGCATGGCTTCGTCCATGCGGAGGCCCTCGACGTAAGGCCACTGCAAGACGCTGGTGCGCTGCCCGGGCATTTGTTTCAGGTCGTACAAGGTGGTGAACTCGACGTACTTGGCCTTGGGCAGGGGATCGGCGCGCTGGATCAGTTCGCTCAGGGAAAATCCGACCCAGGGCACGACGATCGACCAGCCTTCCACGCAACGGTGGCGGTAAATGCGCTCTTCGGGAGCCGCCATCTTCATGATCGCGTCGACGTCGAGCACTTGCTTTTTCTTGACTTCGCCGTCGATCGTCACGGTCCAGGGACGCGTCTTGAAATTTTTGGCTAAGTCGGCGGGCTGGTACTTGTCGGTCGAAAACTCGTAAAAATTGTTGTAGTTGGTGACGTCCTTGTAAGGCGTTTGTTTTTCTGTCGTGCTGAAGGGACTTTTTTGCAGGGCGTCAATTTTGGCGTTGGCTTCGGCGGTGAGCGCCGGCGACACAAGATCGCGGAAGGCGACACCGGTGACGGCGGCTGCGCCCACGATGGCCGCGCCGGCGAGAAAATTGCGGCGGTTCAGATAAGCAGCTTTGGGAGTTATTTCAGACGACGGAACTGCAGGCGGCTTCCCGATCAACATTGCTCACCCCGATGATTGCTCATCTCCAAAGGAAGTACGAATGGCAGGCGGACGCGGATGGGTCCGATGCCGAAAACCCCACGCTTCAATTACTTACGTCAATTATAGGACGCGGGGACGGAGAAAAAGTTGCAAGCGCCAAGCCAATCTTCACGGGGACTTCAGTTGGAGGCGGACTTCGCGATTGACTTTGGCGCGCAGCGCGAGCGCAGCACTTCGCGGACCTTCTTGGCTAGATTCTGCAGTGTGAAGGGCTTTTGCAGAAACGCGCTCGCGGGTCCGGGCGGGTCCTGGGTGACGGCATCTTCCGTGTAGCCCGAAAGAAAGAGGACGCTGATGCCGGGCCGCAGGGCCAGCAGTTTCTTGGCGAGTTCGCGGCCCCCGATGCCGGGCATGACGACGTCGGTGATCAGGATGTCGATCTGTTCCTTGAAGTCCTCGGCAATCTTAAGACCGCACTCGCCATTCTCGGCTTCGAGGACTTTGTAGCCGCGAGAGGCGAGGGTCACCCGCACCAGTTCGCGGACCGATTCCTCGTCTTCCACCAGCAAGACAGTCTCGTGGCCTCCGGCTTCGTTCTGCTGGGACTTGACGGGGCTCTGCTCTTCGGCGGATTCCTCCACGCGCGGCAAGTAAACATAGAAGGTTGTGCCCGCTCCCAGTTCGCTTTGCGCAAACACGTATCCATTGCTCTGCTTGACGATGCCGTACACGGTCGAGAGGCCGAGACCGGTGCCTTTGCCTTTTTCCTTGGTGGTAAAGAACGGTTCAAAGATGCGGGACTGGGTTTCCTTGTCCATGCCGTGGCCACTATCGGAAACCGAGATTACGGCATAGCGTCCGGGCTGGATAAATCGTTGGCTGAAATTCTGGCGCACGGTAATGTCGGAGCTCTGCACGGTAAGCTTGCCGCCATCGGGCATGGCGTCTTTCGCGTTGACCACCAGGTTCATGATGACCTGCTCGAGTTGTCCGGCGTCGGCGCGGGTGTGTCCGGCATCGGGTGAGAGCCGGGTAACCAGTTCTATGTTTTCGCCGATCAGGGGCCGCAACAAGCGCTCCATGTCGCCGATCACGCTGTTGACGTCGATCACCTTGAGTTCGAGGAGCTGCTTTCGGCTGAATGCCAGCAGCTGGCGGGTGAGGGTAGCGGCGCGGTCGGCGGCCTGCTGAATGGACTGGACCTTATGGTGCATCTCGCTGCCTGCCTGCAACTGCTCCAGCAGGACCTCGGTATATCCGTTAATCACCATCAGCAGGTTGTTGAAGTCGTGGGCGACGCCGCCGGCGAGGCGGCCGACGGCGTCCATTTTTTGCGCCTGCCGAAGCTGCTCTTCCAGTTGACGCCGGTCGGTGATGTCTTCGGCGATCAGTTCCAATACTTCTTCCGGTTCATCGTTGCCAATGGCCTCGCAGCCGCTGAGCCGCACTATGATGACGCGCCCGTCCTTGCGTCTCCACTGCACTTCAACGCCATTGAGACTCCCGGCGCGGCGATTGTCCTCGGTCAGCCGCTCCAACTCCTCGGAATTGACGAAGACTTCGCGCCGCGCGTTCACCTGGAGAAGCTCTTCGACCGACCCATACCCAAGCATGGCGATGAGCGCCGGATTCACGTCCAGGAATCTTCCGCCAACCGTACAGCGGCAAATGCCGAAGGCGGCGCTCAAGATCAGCGAGCGGGAGCGCGCTTCGGAGCGGCGCAGGGCTTCTTCATAGCGCTTGTGCTCGATGGTCGCGGCCAACTGCTGCGAAACAAATTTCAGAATCTCGCGGTCCCGCTCCCGGAAGCGGGCGTTCTCGTTATAGCTCTGGACGACCACGACCCCAATGCAGGCGGCGCCGCTCTTCAGCGGAACGCCCAGCCAGTCCACCGACGGAGCGCCGATCAATTCCACTTCGCCGCGCCGCACCAGTTCCTCAAATACAGCCGGTGTCGCCAGCAGGGGTTCGCCGGAGCGCAGGACGTATTCCGTCAGACCGCGACCCTGGGGCCGGGGAGCGGGCGTGGAGTCCTCTTCATCGACAAAATAGGGGAAGCTCAACACCTGCGATTGCGGATCGCAGAGGGCGATGTAGAAATTGCGGGCATTCATCAACTGGCCCACGATGTTGTGAATGGCGGCGAAAAACTGTTGCAGATCTTCGGCCGCCTGGCTGCGCGCGGCAATGGCGTACAAGGCGGCGTTCAACTCCTCGGCGCGCTTCTGTTCGGTAATGTCGCGATAGCTGGCATAGGCTCCAACAGGGCGGCCGTTGAGCGTCACCGGCGAGGTGGAAAGCAGCACCTCGACCAGCGAGCCGTCCTTGCGCTGGCGGCTCGTCTCCAGCGACAGTCTGTTTTGCGTCTTGATGCACTCCGCGATCCAGGCAGTCTCGGCGTTGCGATCGGGAGGCACGATCAGTTCGTCGAGCCGTTTTTCAGCGGCCTCAGCCGGTGTAAAACCGAACAAACGGGTGAATTCCCCATTGATACGCAGAATGCGAAGTTCGGCGTCGACGATGCTGATCGCTTCCGGCGCGTTTTCGATGATCTGTTCGAAGTAGGCTTTCTCTACGGTGCGCTGGATTTCGGCCGCATTGCCGTTCGCCGGCGCTGTGCCCGGATGAGAAACGTGACTGGGGGCAAGGAGCGGCGCGCTCCGCTTAAGGGGCGGGTCGATCGAATTTACCGGGGCGATTTTCTCCCCCATACAGTCCTCTCCCAGTCTGCACTGGCGCTAGTGCGATGGTAAGCGGGCTGGGTTGCGTGCCGTTAATTACGGGGGTAATGGCGGATTTCAAATTGGGAAAACAGTCCCTCTCACTCCGCGGTGGGAGACTCTCATCAGGCGTTGGCCAGCATCACGCAAACCTGGCGCATGACCAGCCTCTGCTCGTCGGTGACCACCAGGAACTCGAATCCGCAGCGCAGCCCATCGCTGTAGCGCACCACGGCTCGCACCTTCATGAGGTGCGGCGGGAGCGGGATAGGGAACTCCAGGGAAACCACTTCGCCAGTCTGCAACTCGCCGCTGAGGGTTGCCCCCATGCCGTCCTGGCCGAGTTCGCTGGTCCGGCCCCAATAGGCGGTCGTGTGGCCTTCGCGAAACACCGATACCTGAATGCGCGTGTCAAAACGATGACGGGAAAAACGCCGCAGCCGCTGGTAGGCCTTGGTGGTAGCTGGTGAGTGGCCACTCAATCGACTTTCTCCATGGGCAGGGTCTTCCCCTTAGCCCTAGTCTTGCGATTGTGCGCCACTACACGGGTTGACCTCAACGGCATCAAAGGGCATGTACCAACGCCCCCAACTAGCGACCGGGGTTGCCGCTTCTAACTCCTCGGCTGAAACGCGGCTGGTCGCCTCTCTACGGAAAGACCCCTTGCTTCTCTTGGCTAAGGCTTCGAACCCGGGCTTTTTCGCAGGTCGTAAAACTGCGTAAAGGCGCGTGACAGACCGCGCGGCAGCATCTAACATCAATAAATGGGACTTCTGGTGGGGTCCTCTGAATTCTTATGCCGTACCGCTCCAATGCCGCCGAAGCCTGGTATCCCGACCCACAGTCCGCCGCGGCGCAGCAGGAAATTTCCCTGAATTTACTCCCTCCGGCGAGCCTGACCCAACCACTCTGGAGGTCGCTCGTCGGGAATTTGCGCGATACGCTCGCACCCGAGAAACTGCCGCCCCTGCAGCTGACTTCGCGGCCGCTGGATGGCGGCTTGGCACTGGGCGACCGTCTGCGCCTGCCCTGGTTTCGCACCGTATTTACCAACATCGGAGACGTGCTCTCGCCGGAGACGCTGCCGCCGCTGGAGCTGGAATCGCGACCAGTCGATGTCGGAGAACTCCTCACCGACCGGCTCAGCCACTTCTGGTGGGGTTCGCTGCTGCGGAGTCTGGCCGATCGCGTTGCACCCGAAACCCAGCCCGCTCTCAACCTGACCGCCAAGCCGATTCCGGACATCATTCCGAAGTCATGGATTCTGTTGCCGTTGTGGTCGGAAGTCGTGGACACGCCCAAAGTGTTTTATCCGGACAAGCCCAAGCCGGCCGAGGCTGCCAGGGCGGTCAATCTGCAACCGGTGGCAGCGCCGGAGGAAAAGCGGGAAGCTCTGGTCGCAGCTCTGGTCAGGGAACCTACGGCCGCCGATCTGCTGCGCGACCTGCGCCGCTCGCGCCTTCGCCAGCGCATCTGGATCGGCCTGGCCGCCGCGCAGGTTCTCTACATGGTCGCGATGGCGTTTGGGAAACTCTGATATTGATAGTCGACAGAAGAACCGCAACCCGCGCCGACCATTTACATCTTCTTGAGCAGCGCAATCTGTCCCGCATGATACAGCTCATGCTGCACCACCCCATGGAGCATGTAATAGAAGGTGTAGTGCGCGCCTTCTTTGCCCGGAACCATATCGCCCAGGCGTGAGTCCGGCAAAACAGCAGCCGCGGCCACCAGTTCCGCGTGAACCCGCCGGACCTGCGCCAAAGCCGTCCGCCACGCAGCCTCGCTAACATCCGTAACGGATGGAAAATTCTCCTCATCGGAGAGAGTCACCGCAGCCCCGCCCATCCGCCGCAGCACCGCACCATCCCAGGCCGCAATGTGCAATACCAGTTCCCAGATCGTGTGCCCATTCTTGATCGGACGCGCCGCGGCCTGCGCCGCCGTGAGCCCCTGCAGAATTTCAAACAACGAATCGCCATGCCAAGCCTCGCCCTCAAACGCGCGGCGAAGCTGGTCGGAAATGCGAGCTGCTTCGGACATGAGTCGGTCTCCTTCGTGATCCTTAGTGTCCTTAGTGGTTATCGCTTCGTCTTGCGCGCCCGGTCACTCCGCGCACACCGTGATCCCCGCCTCGTCCGCCGCGGCGCTGATCGCCTCGCCCTCCAGCAACAGACATCTACCCGCGTCCACCGCCAGACAACTGGCCCCCGCCCGCACCATGGTCGCGATCGTCTTTACCCCAATCACCGGCACGTCGAAGCGCATATCCTGCCCCGGCTTCGCGATCTTCACCACCGTGAGCGCGCGGCTGAACATCGAAGCGTCACCGACTGGTTCCGATTCTACATATAAAGACCGCATCAACAGTCCGGCCCGCTCGATGGTCGCATCCGTGCCCTCCATCGCCTCGACCGCCACGCAAGCCGCTGCCGCAATCACCACCGTTTGTCCAATGTCGTACTCCGCCAGCCGCCGCGCCACCATGCGTCCGTATGCGATGTCCTTGCGCTCCTGCTCGCTAGGAGCCCGCTTCGTAAGCACGCCCGTTTTTGCCAGCAGCGGTTCCAGAAGCGCAGTCGAATTCTCCAGCATGATGCCCTCATCCGCCAGCACTTTTGCGATCGCGCCCAGCAGCGAGTCCGTATTGCGCGTGCCCAGCGAGAGCAGCAACTTGGCCAGCCGCCAGTCTGGCTTGATGGCGGAAAAAATCTGCTTATGCTTCACCTGGCCCGCCATGACGGCGCGCGTAACGCCCTCGGCCTTGAAGGTGTCGATCAGCTTCGACAGTTCTCCCAGAGAAAGCCAGTGGACGGACGCTGCGCCCTTCGATTCGATCTCCGGAAACGCCTCTTCTTTGATCGCCGCGACTACCACTTCATAGCCCTGCGCCTGCGCCGCGTCGAGGACCAGGAAAGGGAAGTCTCCGTTTCCGGCGATGAGTCCGATCTTCTCAGGGAGCGACATGTAGGGGACAGTGTAAACGAGAACCTCCCAGGGCTGTGCAAGGCTTTTGGATAAGAATCAATAAACTTAATTTATATATTGACTTTATGTATTATATAACCTATTATGGTTGCGTTAAGTGGAACTACAATGGATATATCTAAAGCAACCTGCACGGACTGCAATCGGCCCTTGAAGGTGGCGCGGATGACGTGCCCATCCTGCGACCTCGTTCTTGAAGGCAGCTTTGAAGTGTCTCCACTGGCCCGGCTCAGCGTTGACGATCAGGCGTTTGTGATCGCCTTCGTCCGCCATCATGGCTCGCTCAAGAAAATGGAGAGCCTGTTCAACATCAGCTACCCGACCGTCAAGAATCGTTTGAACGCAATCGGGGCGGCGCTCGACCAGAATTTTGCGGCGCCTTCGCCCAACCTTTATGTCCTGGAACAGCTATCTCGCGGAGAGCTCACCGTCGAGGAAGCCTTGGAAAAACTGAGCTGAAATTAGCCGAAACCATCAAGGAGGAAGTCATGTCTGAAGAACGCAAGAAAGTGCTGGAAATGCTGGCGAAGGGCACCATCTCCGTTGCCGACGCCGAGAAACTTCTGGAGAAAATCGGGGAGCCGGCTTCTGCTGAAGCAAGGGCGGATGGACGTTCCTCGTCCGAACCGGGCAAGCCGCGCTTCATGCGAATTGTGATTGACAAGCCCGGCCAGGACCAGGTGAACATTCGCATGCCCCTGTCGTTCATGCGCACCGGAACCGGTCTGCTGGCCGTGCTTCCAACAAAAATCAATGAGAAATTAGCCGAGCTTGGCGTCGACTTCTCGGCTCGCGGTGCGATGAATGAGAAGGAGTGGGCGGAGGCCGTCGAGAACATGAATATCGATATCGAAAAAGGAAACGGGAAAAAGGTGAGAATCTTCTGCGAGTAGCACTGGTCGCTACCTGATGGTTGCTACTTGATGATCCCTCGTTCCGATGCCTCGATAAATCGAATGAGCAGGTTGACGTCGTCTCCGCGATCTTCCTCTGCGCGCAGCTTCTCCAGCGCCTGAGAAGTATTCAGCTTCGACGCCAACAGGACCCGATAAGCATGATGAATTTTCCGAATCCGTTCTTTGGCAAATCCCCGCCGCTCCAGCCCCACAGCATTCAATCCGTAGGCGTGCGTCCCGCGCTCGGCGGAGGTCTTCGAAAAGGGCAACACATCGCGCGTGACGGTGGTGCCACCGCCGATAAACGCATGTGTCCCAATCCGCACGAAATGATGCACCGGGCACAGCGCCCCGACGGTGGCCCAATCTTCCACCGTCACGTGCCCACCCAGGGTAGCCGCGTTCGCCATGATGATGTGGCTCCCAACCTGGCAGTCGTGAGCAATGTGCGTGTAAGCCATGATCAGATTGTGATCGCCGACGCGCGTGCATCCCCCGCCCTTAACCGTGCCGCGGTTGATGGTGACAAACTCGCGAATCACGTTATGCTCGCCAATCTCCAGACGAGTAGGTTCGCCCGCATACCCGATATCCTGCGGCGCCAGGCCAATTGAAGTGAAAGAGAAGAATCTGTTGTCAGCGCCGATCTTGGTCGGTCCTTCGATAGCAACATGTGAAACGAGTTGGCAGCCCTCGCCGAGTTCCACCTCAGGCCCGATCACGCAATAGGGCCCAATCCTGCACGACGGATGTACCTTGCTTTTCGGATCGACAATCGCCGTGGGATGAATAGACATCGTGAAATTTGTAATGGGTGATTTGCAATTTTGGATCAAGGACTCAAAGAACTTCCACGGCCAATTACAAATTCTCTTCCTCAGTCGCGCCCGCGCCCACATTCCGCGGCACCAGCCGGCAAGTCACCGTAGCCTCCGCCGCCACCTTCCCGTCCACATAAGCCTTGCCTTCCAGCCGAGCCGCCGTGATCCGCCAGGCCTTTACCACCACTTCAATCCGCAACTGATCTCCCGGCACCACCGGACGCCGGAAGCGCGCCTTCTCAATCCCCGTGAACACCATCAACATCTCGTCCCGGTTCGGGACCTCCGTCAACAGCAACAGCCCGCCCGCCTGCGCGATCGCTTCCACGATCAGCACCCCAGGCATGATCGGCTTCTCCGGAAAGTGTCCCTGAAAAAAGGGCTCGGTGATGGTCACATTCTTCAACGCGACAATGCTCTTCATCCGCACCAGTTCAACCACCCGGTCGATCAAAAGAAATGGATAGCGATGGGGCAGGATCTTGAAAATGTCCCCAATCTCCATCCCCGCCTTCACCGGCTCTGGTTCTTCCGTCATAGTGTGTGTGGAGTCAGTCATGCCGTTTCATTCAAGGCGAAGATTATACTGCAGCGCAAGTTATAAAAAGCCTGTCGCAAGCGGAAAACACTACGCCTAAACTTTCCGGGGCCAAGGCCGATAACCACGTAGGGACGGACACATCTGTCCAGACCCCGGACGCAGCCCGCTCGTCGAATCTAACCCATCCCGGAGCCGATTTCGATGCACACTCCTAATTTGCGCGACCGACAGCCCGCCGTCTCCACTCTCACCGAGCCCGACCGCCGCCGCCACGCGCGCTACACCGTCCAGGTCGAAATCGAAATCCTCCAGGACGGCACTGACGTTCCCCTCCGCCTGAAAACCACTGACCTAAGCCGAGGCGGCTGCTACGTCCAACTAATGACCCCATTCCCGGTCGGCCTCCGCCTCCATGCCACCCTCTGGCTGGACGGCTATCCCATCTCCATCCGCGGCCTCGTCGTCACCCGCCATCCCCAATTTGGCAACGGCATCATGTTCGTGGATATAGAGGGTCAGGGAGACGCCTTGCTGAAACGCCACCTCGAAGCCACAACCACGTAGCTCAATGGTAAAGAGGTCAGATCGAAGAGGTCAAAATCGAAACGCACAAGCCTGAGAAATGCAGAGACACTCGCGAATGTAGTGTCCAGAAGACAGCCACGTTTAAAGAAGTATCGATGAAACAAAGATCTGTAAACCCGATATTATTCACTTCAGCGCACAGGGAGGTCCTTCAGAAAGAATCGTCTTGACCAGTCAAGCTGGCGAGCCGAAGCTTGTCCTACGAAAGCTATAGAGCCACCATGGCTTGTTAAAGGATAGACCTCTCACCTCCAATAGCTAAATGTCATTATCAAAGGCACTGATTCTCCTCCAGACCCCAGAAAAGAGACACTCGAAGCCATAGTACCTACGTCATCTCAAAGCAGTTTCTCCCCGCGCGTACCATATACCAATGGCAACGGCGGAGGTCCTTTCGTGAAGCTGCGGCGCATCATCAGTTTCGCAACCCTGGCAATCTCGGTTCTCACGCTTGTCCTCGTGTTAAAGCGCCCAGCGCCGGTCGCGCCGGTGGCCGCGCCGGCTGCGGCCGCCGCCAACGCGCAGTCCTTCCAGGAGAAGTTGGACCGCCTCGCGCAGTCCCGAGTGCCGGGAGAAGGCGAGAGCGAAGTCCGCATCAACTCCGGCGAGTTGTCGGCCGCGCTGGCGCAAGCCGCCGGTATGTTGCCCGCAACAACACCCGCGAATCCTCCGACCAGTACGCCCTCGGCCAGCCCAGGAATGGAATTCCCCGGCGCGGTGCCCAATGTCAAGGATTACCAGGTGTCCATGGACGGAGACATCGTTCGCGGTCAATTTCTCACGCAGATTGCGGGCAAAGACGTTTATCTAACTCTCGCCGGACACCTCGGGTCCAAAGATGGCTACGCCACCTTCGATGCCACCGAAGTCAAAATCGGAGACTTGTCGGTCCCCGCGTCGCTGGTCAACGGAGTGTTGCAGAAGAAATTGGACGAACAGCGCGATCAGCTCAAGCTGCCGAATAACGTGCGAGACATCAAAGTTGAAAACGGCGAACTGGTCTTCGTGGAAAAATAGCGGCCGCGAACTTCGCGCTTCGAGCCACGGGCAAGCCAAGGTCGAATGGCTCGCGGGCTTGCGACGGTTCCTTGGCAACACTAAATCAGACCGTGATTGACCCGGCAGAAAATGCCGCGACCTACGAAATCATCCGCCTGTAAAGCACAATTTGCCGCTGGCGCTACACCGTGGTTTGCTTCCGACAGAGTCTTCTAATCTCCGTCTAATCTCGTTCTAACCCCATCCCGTTCCAATGGACACTATGACGATATTTCCGATCCCGCCTAGCTCTGCCGATCGCATCCTAGTGGCCAGCCCCAGCCCCGTCGTGCGTCAGCGCGTCCTCGAAAGTCTGCGATCGCCGGCCCGCCGTTTCGAGCAAGCCACGGGAGGAGCCGAGGCGTTGGTTCAATTGGAGAGCGGCTTCTGGCAGGCGCTCTTTCTCGATCGGCGGCTGCCCGATCTTGACGCCGAGGAACTCAGCCACACGGTCCGCCAGCGATTTCCTGGAATCGAAGTCGTATTGCTCGATTCAGAAGGCAATGGGGGGACCTCCGCGCCCGAAGAAAACGCGGACCTGCTCCCAGAAGTGCGGCCCGATCCGGCGGAGGTCAAAGAAGACGATAGGGCCAACGCCCAAGACGACGGATTTCTTCTGCCAGCTGGCCATTGCGTTGTCGAAGCCGCCTTGCCAGGAATGATCGGCAACTCACGCCTCATGCAGCCCGTGTATCGTCTGGCGCGATTGCTGGCGCCGCGCACTACCACTGTGCTCATCAGCGGCCCGACCGGCAGCGGCAAGGAAATCGTGGCCCGCGCCATTCACCAACTGGGCCCGCGCGCCGGCCGGCCTTTCGCGGTGGTCAACTGCGCCGCCATCCCCGAAACTCTGCTTGAAGCCGAACTCTTTGGATACGCACGCGGCGCTTTTACCGGAGCCATTCAGTCCTATGCGGGAAGAATCCAGGCGGCGCAGGGAGGCACACTCTTTCTCGACGAAGTCGGCGAGATGCCGTTGAGCTTGCAGCCCAAACTGCTGCGTTTTCTGGAGCAGAAAGAATTGCAGCGCCTGGGCAGCGCCGAAGTGGTGCGGGTCGATGTACGCATCGTTTCGGCTACCAACGCGCATCTGCTGAGCCTGGTCCGGGAGGGGAAGTTTCGCGAAGACTTGTACTACCGTCTGTGCGGATTCCCCATCGAAATTCCGGCGTTGCGCGACCGCTGCGAAGACATTGCGCCATTGGCCGCGCACTTCATCGAAAAATATGCCCTGCGCCTGCCGGCGCCGCGATTGTCCAGCGCAGCGCTGCAACTGCTCAAAACGCAGCCCTGGGCGGGCAACATTCGCGAACTGCAGAACGCTATTGAACGGGCGCTGATCCTTTCCGAAGAGCAAGCGGTCATCCGTCCCGAGCATCTGTCGTTCGCCGATGACCACTTTCGCAATTCGCGCTAGAACGGGCCCGGAGCCCGCTCTGCCGTAACCTCCCCGGGCGAGCAATAGGCCGTCTGCTTCCGCATTCCGCATGAGCGCGATCTAAGGCAATTTATGCCGGGCTGGCATTGCCGTTGCAATGTGATTCCCATGTCCACCAATTTTCCAAGCCCGCGCGAAACGGCCCGCGACCCCGAGCATCCCCTGGCCCGCGCCTTTGCCTCGTTCACGGAGGCGGCCGGTTCGCTCGAGCGCACCTACGGGCAACTGCAGGGGCAGGTCGCACATCTTCGCCAGGAACTGGAAGTCACCAATCGCGATCTCGCCACCAGCCTGGAAGACAATCGCCGCATCCGCGAGCGGCTGCGGCGCATTCTTGAAAGCTTGCCCTGCGGTGTTCTCGTGCTCGAGGGCGGATCCCGGATTTCTACGCTGAACCCGGAAGCAACGCGGCTGCTGGGCGGCAGCTTCGAAACAGCGGGGGCGTTGCCCCCCGCGCTTTCCGCCGCGCTCGACCACGTACGTCAGACTGCCAAAGAGTTTGAATTGCCGCTTCCCGGTCTGCATCCGGGTTGGGTGGCCATCCGCCATGCCTGGCTGGAGCAAAACCAGGCCCGCGCCACTTCCGTGTTCATTCTGCGCGATGTCAGCGAAGCGAAAAAGCTGGAGCAGGACCGCGAGCACCTCCGCCGCCAGCAGGCGCTGGTCGAAGTGTCGGCCCTGCTTGCGCATGAGATCCGTAATCCGCTGGGCAGTCTGGAACTTTTCGCCGGACTCTTAGCCGAAGCTAATCTTGCCGGCGAAAGCCGGCGCTGGATCGAACACGTCCAAGCCGGCCTGCGCACGCTTTCCGCGACGGTCAACAATGTCCTTCACCTGCACAACACGCCCCAGCCCGACCTGGCTCCCACCGATGCGGGCCAGCTCCTGGACTGGGCTTACGAGTTTCTTTTGCCGCTGGCCAAGCAGGCGCGCGTCGAGATGCAGATCATCAACGGCCTCAATGGCATCACCATTCAGGCCGACCGGCACCGGCTGGAGCAGGTGTTGCTCAATCTGGCGCTCAATGCGTTTCGCCTCATGCCCGGCGGCGGATGGCTCTCGATTCGCGGCCTGGACTGCGCCTCGCCGGAGCGGTTGCAGAGCGGCGATAACGGTGACGGCGCAACCGACGCCGGCGCCATTGAGATCGCGGTCCGCGACACCGGGCCGGGCATCGCGCCCGGCGACTTGCCGCGCATTTTTGACGCCGGATTCAGTACCCGGCCCGGGAGCTCCGGATTGGGGCTCGCTGTCTGCCGCCGGATTCTCGAACAGCATGGCGGCTCGATTGCCGTCGAGAGCCGCCCCGGCCACGGCGCGATTTTCCGGCTGCGTCTTCCGCGCCATGGAACCGCTGGAACGATGGAGACTCGGAATGTTGCCGGCGGTTGGTCCGAACGTGGACACGCAAATTCGCCTGAGCATGTGTCCAAATTCCTACCCGAACGCGGGTCCGCCGAATCTGGAGCCCATCTATGAAGCGGCTGCTGATCGCCGATGACGATGCCGGCATGCGGGCCGCTCTCGAAGCGCGCTTTCAGCGCCACGGATGGCTGGTCGACTTGGCTGTGAACGGCACCGAAGCGCTGCAGAAGTTCTGCCCCGGTCAGCATTCGCTGGTCATCACCGACGTGCGCATGCCCGGGCGCGACGGTTTCGAGCTCATGCGCGAGGTGCAAAAGCGAGGAGTGCAAACCTCGTCGGCGCGAACGGCGGTAATCCTGCTGACTGGGTATGGTTGCGTGCCCGACGCGGTCGAAGCCATGCGCAACGGGGCCTGCGATTACCTGGTCAAGCCGGTCTGCTTCGAGAAGCTGGAGCTCGCGGTCGAACAAGTCCTGCGCCGCGCCGAAGCGGCGGGCAGAGATGGGATCAAAGACAGCGAAGCGCTCATTGGACATTCGCCGGCGTGGGTGCAGGCGCTCGAGCGAGCGCGCCAGGCGGCGGCCACCGATGCCGACATTCTGATCGAAGCCGAAAGCGGAACGGGGAAGGAGCTGATCGCCCGCCTCATCCACCGCCTCAGCCGCCGCAAGCCCGGGCCGTTTGTCGCCCTCAACTGCACCGCGTTTCCCGAGACCCTGCTGGAGAGCGAGTTGTTTGGACACGCGCGCGGCGCTTTTACCGGAGCGGTCGGCGCGCGGCCCGGCAAGTTTGAGACGGCGAACGGCGGCACCCTGCTGCTCGACGAGGTGGGCGAGATGCCGCTGGCGCTGCAGCCGAAACTGCTGCGCGCGCTGCAGGAGCGTGAGTTCGACCGCCTGGGATCGAACCAGACGGTACGCGTTGACATCCGCGTCATAGCAACCACGAATCGTCCGCTGGAAGCTGCGGTCGCGGAGGGCCGCTTTCGCGCCGATCTTTACTATCGCCTGAACGTGATTCCGATTTCGCTACCTCCCCTCCGCGAACGCGCGGGCGACATTGGTGAGCTGGCCGAATACTTCGCGGGGCTCTATGCGGCCGCCTCAAGTCCCCCCGCAAACATCCGCTTGTCCCGGGCATTGCTGGCCCGGCTCGAAGAGCAGCGCTGGCCCGGCAACGTGCGCGAGCTGGCAAACTTTGTGCGCCGGGCGGTCGCTTTGACGCGCGGCGGCGAGATTGGCGTGGAAGCCCTGGAGCTTGGAAAGAGCTTCGCCGTAAGGAGTCTTTCTGGGACCAGTCCGCCCGCTTCCTGCTCCCCGGGGTGGAAGCCCGGTCTCTCGCTCGAGGAAATGGAGCGCCAGCTTTTTGCCATGACCCTGGAATCGACGGGCGGCAACCGGGCGCGCGCGGCGGAGTTGCTGGGCGTCAGTCTGCGCACGGTGCGCAACAAGGTCCGCGAGTTCGGCCTGCCGCCGCGGACCGACTATCGCGGCGATATTCGCGGCAACGGGCTTCTTGAGACCGGGCTTGCCGATCACAGTCTTCGAAGCGCCGGCAACAACGCCACTGCCAATAACAACAATAAGGAGCAACCATGTCCATGATCGATACTCCGCTGATGCGCGGGCTGGAGCGGGTGCTCGACCTGAGCGCGTTCCGGCATCAGGTGATCGCCGCAAATCTCGCCAATATCGACACTCCGGGATACCGTACTCGCGACCTGCGGCCTTTCGCCGGCGAAATCGAGCAGGCCATGGCTGGAGGGGAACCGGCGTTTGCCCAGCCGTCGTTTACCCCGGTCGCGCACGAGATCCGCGGGCTGCTTGAGCGTCCCGACGGCAATAACGTCTCGGTCGAGCGCGAGTCACTGTTGCTCGCCCAGAACCAGTTGCGCTTTCAGGTGGCGGTCGAATTCCTGAAAGCCGAGTTCCACCGGCTGTCGAGCGCCATCACCGGCGGAGGGAGCGGGTCATGAACCTGTTTGGCATGTTGGAAGTCAGCGGCTCGGCGCTGGGCGCCGAGCGACAGCGCGCGGAGGTGGTGGCGAGCAACATGGCCAACGCGCAAACCACGCGCACGGCGGCAGGGGGCCCCTATCGCCGCCAGTTGGTGGTGTTTCAGGCGCAGCGCGTTCCGCGATTTTCTTTCGCTCTGGGCGGGGCGCTCGCCGGACTGCAACGCGAACGCTCTTCGGCGGTGCGGGTGGCTGCAGTGGTCTCCGATCAGCGCCCGCCGGTGATGCGCTTTGAGCCGGGACATCCCGACGCGAACCCGCAGGGCTATGTGGCGTATCCGCAGGTCGATCCGATCGAGGAGATGACCGATTTGCTGAGTGCGGTCCGCGCCTACGAGTTGAACGCGTCGGCGGTGCAGGCCACGAAAAACATGATTACGCAGTCGCTCGACCTGCTGCGTTAGGTGGGCGTTCACGACGGAGACACGGAGACACGGAGACACGGAAACACGGAGAGGATCGGAACGGTCTTCTTGATTTCGATTCCTCTCCGTGAATTCGTGGAGCATGGTCGCTTGATCGCTTGCTCCGGCAACGCTGTAGAGACGGAAGGAGAGGCTCAGCCATGAATAATTCGATTCCATCGATTCGCATTCTGCCGGCCGACATCGGCGCCACGCCCGCGGGCCCGGCCGACGGGGGCAAATTCCTCGAAACCCTGCAACAGTCCATCGACCAGGCCGAGGGTGCCCAGGGCGATGCCGCCACCCAGGTGGCGCAACTGCTCAACGGCAAAGGCGCCGATCTGCACAGCGCCCTGATTGCCGTCGAAAAGGCCGATCTCTCGTTTCAGTTGATGATGCAGGTGCGTAACAAAATCGTGCAGGCATACCAGACGATCTCCAACATGCAGTTCTGAGAAGCGGCGGGCGCGTCCTGTGCGATGACTACACACGTACTTTCCTAACAGCTAGGAGTTTGAACTTTTGAGCCAGGGTCTCGATCAAATTCAGGACTTTCTGCGCGGTTTGAGCCTGCAGCAGAAAGCTCTGCTCGCCGGGGGAGCGGCCGCGGTCGGGCTGACCCTGTGGTTGTTCGTCACCCTGCTCGATCACAAGAACGTCATCCTTTATTCCGGACTCAAGCCGCAGGACGCGCAGTCGATGGGCAGCCGCCTGGCGGCCAAGAATATCCCCTACGAAATTTCTCCGGATGGCGGAAGCGTTCTGGTTCCCTCCGAAAAATTGGACGCCGCGCGCCTGGAAACCGCCGCGCAGGGCCTGCCGCGCAATGCTCGCCTCGGCTTCGAACTCTTCGACACGCCGAACTGGGCGGGATCGGACTTCAGCGAAAAAGTGAACTACCAGCGCGCCCTGGAAGGCGAACTCGAACGCACCTTGCAGACTCTCAGCGAAGTCGAGGCGGTGCGCGTCCACCTGGTGCTGCCGCGGGAGTCGCTGTTTACGGAACAGGAACACGTTTCGAAAGCGGCGGTCATCGTAAAGACGCGCGGCGGCACGCTTTCCCGCGAGGCGCAGCAAGCCATACCGCAACTGGTCGCGAGCGCGGTCGATGGCCTGCGGCCGGAAAATGTTACCGTGGTTGACGCGGAAACTGCCATGTCATTTCTGGCGCGGCGGGGTCCTTCTGGCCGCGCTTCCTTCGACTCCGACGAGGAACTGGCTGCCGCTGCTGTGCACGCCATCGAGCCCGTGGTTGGCGCTGAACACGTGCGCGCCAGCGTGCACGTCGACTACGACCTCAGCAGCAGCGAAGATACTTCTGAAATCTACGATCCCAAAGCGGCCGCCACCATCGCTCAGCAGCACTCTGAAGAGCTTGCTGGAGGCGCGAATCCAGCAGGTGTGCCGGGCGTCACAAGCAATGTTCCTGGCAGCAACGCCGCCATTACGCCTCCGGCAGTGCCGGGCGCAGCGGGCAATAGCAATGCTCCGGGCAGCGTCGCGGTCAGTCCGAATGCATTTTCTGCCATCGATAACCAGAGCTCGAAATCCGACAGTTCCACCTTCGCGGTCAGCAAGAATGTTCGCCACGTCTTGAACCCGGCGGGGCGCGTGCGCCGCATTACTGCGTCGGTGCTGATCGACGACGCTGTCGATACCAAGCAGGAGAGTGGGAAGCCGTCAAGCGTTCGGCGGAAGCGCACTCCCGAAGAAATGACGGCCATCGAAAAACTCGCGCGTGCCGCCATCGGGGTTGACGATCAGCGCGGAGACTTGCTGGCGGTCGAAAACCTTTCTTTCCAGACTGTCCCCGTTGAAACGCCCGCCGCTCCCGGAAAGCTCGACAGATATCGTCTCCTGATCCAGCCCTGGACGGGCGCGCTGCGTTACGTTGGAATCACTCTGCTGTTTCTGGCGGTGTATGCGCTGATCCTGAACCCGGTGAAAAAACATGCGATCGCGGCCTTTAAACTGATTCCCACGCATCTGACCCAGTCGCTGGCGGGTGTGCCCGCAGGCGCCAGCCTGCTCGGCAACATCGACCTTCCCCCGGCCAGCGAGGAGGCGCGGCGCGCCGGGGCGCTCAAGAAAGAGTTGGCCGAGAAAATCAAAGCCGAACCGGCCGCGGCCAGCCGTCTGGTGCAGAACTGGGTCCGCGAGCAAAAAAAATAAGCGACGCGCACAAGAAGCAATAGCAAAACGTCACCATGTCCACACCCGCCTCCAACCCGGGACTGCAGAAGGCAGCCATCCTGATGGTGTTGCTGGGAGAAGAAGCGGCCAGCCACATCTACCGGAATCTTCCGGAGAACGATGTGCAGCGCTTGACGCGGCGCATCGCTGAGCTGGAGCACTTTAAACCCGAGACCGCGATTGCGGTGCTCGAAGAGTACCACCAGCTGAGCCTCACTCAGAGTTACCTGGCCGAAGGCGGTCCGGAGTATGCCCAGAAACTGCTCGTAAAATCTTTTGGCGAAGCGGGCGCTCAACGGCTGCTCGACCAGGTCAGAAATGCGATGGAACAGAATGCCGTTCACCTGGAAAGCCTGCAGGAAGCGGATCCGCAGCAGTTGGCCAAGTTCCTCGAGGTCGAGCACCCGCAAACCATCGCCCTCATCCTGGCCCACTTGAACGCCCGTCAGGCCTCGGCGCTGCTGTTGCGTTTGCCGGAGGATGTGCGCGCCGAAACTATCAAGCGCCTGGCGCAGTTGCGGCAGTTTTCCCCGGAGGTGGCCCAGAAAGTTGCGCTCGCCCTGAATAAGCACTTGGAGTCGGTCGGCGAACAGAGCCGGCGTGCCTATGCCGGGCTCAAAGGGGCGGCCGACCTGCTCAACCAGTTGGAGCCGATCAAGAGCAAAAGCATCCTGGAGACCATCGAAAAGGACGATCCCAAGATGGCGCTCGGTATTCGCAACCTGATGTTCACCTTCGAAGATCTGTTGGGAGTGCCCGAAGCCGGTATCCGCGAGTTGCTGGGACAGCTTGACAAAAAGACCCTGGCGCTTGCCCTGCGCGGCGCCACCGAAGAACTCAAGAACCTCGTTTTCAAGTCCATGTCGTCGCGCGCCGTCGATATGCTCAAAGAAGACATGGAAGTGCTGGGAGCAGTGCGCGCCAAGGACGTGAACCAGGCGCAGCACGAAATCGTGGAAGTGGCGCGCCGACTGGAAGCGGAAGGCAAGCTGGTGCTGAGCGCCGAGTCGCAGGAGGAATATGTCGTCTAGCGCCCCCAAGCGGCAGCTCATCGCTGAGCCTTCGTTGTTTGCCTATGCCGATGCCGGAGTTCCGGGCAGTGGGTCCGACACCGGCCAGCCGGGCGAGGACCAAAGGGGCCGCCAGCACGCCGAGGCCTTCGAGCAGGGACGCCAAAGCATGCAAGTGCAGTTGCGCTCCGAACTCGACTCCGCTGTCGGCAAACATCGCGCCGAGATCGGCCGCGCCCTGCACGAGTTTGCCCTGGAACGCCAGAATTACTATCGCCGCATCGAAGGCGAAGTGGTAGAACTGGCGCTCGCCATCGCCCGCAAAATTCTGCATCGCGAAGTGCAAATCGACCCGCACGCTCTCGCCGGTATCGTTCGGGTCACGCTAGAGAAACTCGATACCGGCACCAAAGTCATCCTGCGAGTTCACCCCAAAGAAGCGACCGACTGGCGGCACTATTTCGCCTGCCAGCTCGAAGACATGCCCGCGCCCGAAGTTCACGAGGACCCCGCCGTCCCACCCGGGGAATGCCGCATCGAAACTTCACTGGGCTCGACCGAAGTCGGCCTGGAGTCGCAACTCAAGGAAATTGAGACCGGACTGCTCGACCTGCTCGCCGAACGGCCCGGCACCTCCGCAACCTCTTTTCCTGCTTCAAAACCGACTGCCTCAGGGACCGCACCAGCGCAAAGGACGCGCTGAGATGACTTCCCAAATTCTCTCCGCCTACTTGTCGCACCTCGAAACCTCATCCGGTCTGCGGTGGCGCGGTCGCGTTGTACAAGTTGTGGGTCAGCTGATTGAATCCGAGGGCCCCTTCTGTACCGTCGGCGAGGCCTGCGAAATCGTCGATTCCCGCGGGCGACACTGGCCCGGGGAAATTGTCGGGTTCCGCGGCCACACTGTTCTTTCGATGTCCCTGCGTCGCCCCAGCGGCATTCGTTACGGCGACCAGGTGGTGGTCTGGGGACGGCGGCCTTCGTTGCGCCTCGGCGAAGAACTGCTGGGCCGCGTGCTGGATGGCGCGGGAAGTCCGATCGACTCACTGCCGGCTCCCGTTTGCCGCGAGCGCTTTGCCCTTGATCGCGAAGCCCCGCTGGCTCTCGAACGCACCCCCATCCGCGAGGCGCTGGGCTGCGGCATCCGCGCCATTGACGCTTTCCTTACCTGCGGACGCGGCCAGCGGGTCGGCATCTTTGGCGGCAGCGGCGTCGGCAAAAGTACGCTCATCGGGATGATGGCGCGCAATACCAGCGCCGACCTCACCGTCCTCGGGCTGATCGGCGAGCGCGGACGCGAAGTGGGAGAGCTGCTCAACTCGCTTGGCGAAGCGGGCCGGCGGCGTTCCGTCGTCGTGGTCTCGACTTCCGACCAGGATCCGCTGCTGCGCATCCGCGCCGGTCTAGCCGCCACCACCATCGCCGAGTATTTCTGCGCCCGCGGCAAGCACGTGCTGCTGGTTGTCGACTCGCTCACCCGGCTCGCCATGGCGCAACGCGAAATCGGACTCGCCGCCGGTGAGCCGCCGACCGCGAAAGGCTACACGCCCTCGGTCTTCACCCTGCTCGCTCGCCTCATCGAGCGCGCAGGATCTTTCGGAACCGGCACCATCACCGGCTTCTACACCGTGCTGATGGAAGGCGACGACGAAAACGACCCCCTTGTCGATGCCGCCCGCGCTCTGCTCGACGGCCACGTCATGCTGGATCGCCGACTGGCCGCGCAGAGCCACTATCCTCCTATTTCCATCCTGGACAGCATCAGCCGTATCATGCCCGCCGTTATATCCGCCCCGCATCTTGCCAAGACCAACCACATCCGCCGGCTCTTTGCCACCTACAAGGCTTCCGAGGAGCTCATCCGGATCGGGGCTTATCAGAAAGGCAGCGACCCCGACCTGGATCGCGCCATCGCGCTCATGCCCGCGCTCCGCGACTTTCTCATACAGCCGTCGCAGGAAGTCGCAATCATGAAAGATTCCCTTGATCGCCTGATGGCGCTCCCGGCATAAGGCGTGTCATTCCGTTTTGTTCTCGCCCCGCTACTGCGCCTTCGCCAAAGCATCGAACGCCAGCGCACGCTGCAACTGCAGGAGGCCAATCTCCAGGTGTCGCGCGCCGAGGAAACGCTGGCGCAACTCGACCGCTTCCTACGCGACTCGGCGCGGTCCGACTCCACCGCGCTCGCCGCCGGACGCACTGGCGCCGAACTCCAGTTTGCCGCTGTTCTGCGCGAGAACCTGCAGCACTTCCGCCAGGAACTCCAGTCTGACATTGGCAGGCTCGAACTCCTGCGGCAACAAGCGCTCGGGGCTTACCATCAGGCCTATCGCGAACGCGAGGTCCTCGAAGCCCTGCGCGCCCGCCAACGCCGCGCCTATCTGCAGGAACAGTCCCGTCGTGAGCAACAGGAACTCGATGCCGCCCACCTGCTGCAGCGCTGGCATCATCGCGGTTGAAACGCCCACCTTCCCTGGCCGGTTTCTGACTGCCCGATTTTGCCGGGATGCACCCGGCAACTCTTGCCGCAGCCAACTCTTCTTGCCTCGCACTTTCCCCGTGCCGCATGTTCGCTTCACGCAACTCTCTGAAATTGCGGCCCTCGTGCTGACTCTCCCAACCCAAGTCAGACTTCGCGGCCATTGGCGCATCGAGTGCAATAGAACCCGTGGTACTCCGATGCGCGTAGATGCGACTCTCATTCCGGCGGCACCTGCGGTTCCCTCCTTGCCGCCGCCTGCGTCGCCGTCGATACTATCGAGCTTCGGCGCGAAGCTCGCGTCATCCGTGTCAAGCTCTGGATCGGAATTCTTCCAGAAGCAATCGGCGCCGGAGGCAAAATCCGATTCCAAGTCCAGCTCCAACGCCGCGGCGAATCGCGCGGCCAACTCCATTCCCAGTCCTAATTCGCCAAATTCGAATCCAAAGGCCGGCGCCAAGGCTCACGCCAAGTCTGGGGTCAAGCTGGCCACCAATCTCGCGGCCGTTCCAGAAGCGGCGCTACTACCCATTCCCTTACCGTCCGCTGCTTTGCCGGTGAGTGCAACAGTTCTCGCGGCTTCTGAGAACTCGACCTTTCCCGGTCTCGCACCGAACCTCGCCGCTGGTTCGACGAACCCACAACCACTTGTGCCGCAACTGGCCGCGAATCTCGACAACGCTGCGCTGCCGGCGCCAGCTCTTCAGCCCGTCTCCAACACTGTCGAGAACATCACTCCGGGAGCGTTTCCGCTTTCCGCGCTGCCTGGCGTCTCGTTCCCCCAGCGGCAACGCCATCCGGTCTCGTTCCTGACAGGTCTAGCAGTCCTTTCCGGCCCCGCCAACGTGGCGGCGAATTCTCCTGTTCTAAGTGATGCACGCTCGAAGTCTCCAGAACCGCCGTCGGTCGTCGGAGAAGCCGGTCCCGACGCCTTGCAATCGTTTGCCATCCTTGGGGCGAAGCTCTCCAGCACATCCACCACACTGACAAATTCGACCGTCACAGCTTCACCAGCATTCGCGAGTCCGCTCCCGCCGACGCCCGCGACGCCAGTCCCGAAAGCGACTCCATCATTCGATCCCGCCCGTTCCTCAAACCCGCGAGTCGTCTCGTTACCTGTCGGCCCTGGCCCTGCTCCTCCCCTCAACCCGGCCTGGCATTTTTCTGCGCAGCCGTCTTCAGCTTCGATGCTGGCGCCAAGCCCTACTCCGACTCCGCAAGCTCTCCTCGGCGATAGCAAGGGTGTGCTCCTCAGCGAGCCGACGAACGCAGCGCCCCCCGCGGAGCGCAGTTCGACCGACGTCAAAGTAGGCAATTCGACGCTGAGCATCTTCCCACAAGACAGCTCTCCACGCAGTTCTGCCATAGCCGGCGCACCCGCCACGCAGCCCGCCCCAATCCGCGAATCGGGGGTAATCGACACCGTGCCAACGCCAGCGCTCGCGATGGATGCCACCGCCGCCGCGGCGCAATCTGCCAGCGCCCCGGAAACTGGATTCGCGGCCACCAACAATCCCGCCAACGATAGCGCCAATAGTAAAGCGGCGAGCGTTCCTTCAAGCCTCGCTGCGCCCAGTCGTCCCAACGCAGGCAGCGGAGCCGCCACGCAGCCCGTCCCAACCCGCGGATCGGGAGTACTCGGCACGGTGCCGGCGCCAGTTCTCGCCGTGGATGCCTCCGCTGCTGCAGCGCAATCCGCCAGCGATCCAGAAACAGGATCCACCGCCGTCAGCAACCTGACCAACAGCGACGGAAATCACAATGCGCCGAGCGTTCCCTCGAGTCTCGCTTCAAGTCCCAACCCGCTCGCGCAGTCTCCGCCAGCGATTGCCGCAACGGCGGCCACCGATTTCACCGGCAACGTCAAGCCTGGACTCTCTTCGCAACCAGCGCAACCGAGCAACGCCGCAACGCCGCCGACCACAGTCGCCGACAAGAAACTCTCCACCGCGGCTGCGCTGAAAACCACTCCGAGCCTGGCCGAACCGGTTCCCGCCGGATCGTCCCCCGCCCTGTCATCTTCTACGGTTGCCCCCTCCGCCACTTCAGCGCCCGGGGCTCCGGCGGCGCTCGCCGGAGGAAGAGATTCCTCCGCTATGCTCCCCGCGCCGGCCGCCTCGGCGCCAGCGTCTCCCAACGGATCGGCACCTTCATCCCCGTTTCCCCAAACTCACCAGATGCTGGACTCGGCGCCGGCCGCTCCCCTTCCGCTGACGCCCGCTCCGATCGCGCCCGGCTCCGCTGCCGATGCGCAGATGAACGCCCAGATGCACGTCGGCGTACGCACCGACGCCTTCGGCGCGGTTGAGATTCATACCGTCGTCCAGCAGAGCCAGGTGGGCATCACGGTTCACGCCGACCGCGAGATCGCGCGGTGGTTCAGTTCCGAGGTGCCGGGCCTCGAATCCGGACTCAACAAAAACCATCTCAATCTCACTGCCGTCGATTTCGATAGCGCACGCTCCGGCGTCCAGACTGCGACCGGTTTTCAGCAAGGCCAGCCGCGGCAAAGTTTCTCCCAGACGCCCAGCTCTCTCCCGGCTACCGCGCCGAAAGAAGACTCGGCGCCGCTTGCCACCAGCATTGCCACAACCATCGACATTCTCCCGTCCGGCCTCGCAGCCGGGCCGGCGCAAAGGCACGTCAGCATTCACGCATAGGAGGGCAAACTCGTGTACACGTCGCTGTTTCAATCCCTGAACTCTCTCACTCCTGCCGCTTCCACTCAAGCGGCAGGGACCGCGGCGGCAACTTCATCTTCATCCTCTTCATCCTCGTCCTCATCCACTACTCCGGGCGTGGATTTGACCAATACCTTTTTGCAGTTGCTGACGACGCAGCTCAAGAACCAGAGTCCGCTCAATCCGCTCGATCCCAACCAGTTCGTCACCCAACTCGCCCAGTTCGACTCGCTCGGCGAACTGACTCGGATCCAGGAGCTAATGCAGACGCTGGTGAACGACGTGACGCCAACGTCACCCCCGCCTTCTGGCGGCAGTGCCCATGGCAGCGCCAATTCGATTTCTACCTCAAGTCCCAATTCCATTTCCCACTAAGGAGCCCGTATGCCGCAGTTCTCAATACCTCTTTCCGGATTGGACGCGACCTCGGCCGCCCTCTCCACCGCCGCCAACAACTTGGCCAACCTCAACACGGTCGGATACAAGGACCAGCATATCCAGTTCGCCGACCTGTTCTACCAGAATCTCGGGTCGGACGGTGCCGGTGATCCCATCCAGCAGGGCGCGGGCGTCAAGGTCAGCTCTCAACCCTCCGACTTTACCGAGGGCAACGTGACTTCCACGGGCATCGAGACCGATGTCGCAATCAACGGCAATGGCTTTTTCGCGGTACGGCAAAACGGCGTGCAGACTTATACTCGGGCCGGCAACTTCGAAATCGGCACCAACAACTTGCTCGAAACCGCGGACGGTCAACAGGTTCTCGGATACCCCGCCGTCAACGGCGCGGTCAATACCAGTGGGGGACTCAGCACGCTCGCACTGGGGGCCGGAACCAGCAGCCCCGCCGTGGTCACCACCAATGTCACCTTGACCTCGAACCTCGACGCCACCGCCGCTGACGGTTCCACGTATTCAACCCAAGCCACCATCTACGACTCGCTGGGCGCCCCCCATCAGGTCACCTTCAGCTACACCAATGCCGACGCCCCCGCCGTGCCGGCCGTTCCCGCGCAGGCGGCGACAGGCGTGCTAACCATGGGCGCCTTGCCCGTCGCCACCCAGACCCTGGTCGTAGGCACCCAAACGTACACCTTCACGACGAGCGCGCCTGCGGCCGGAAGCAATGACGTTCTTATCGGCGCAACGGTGGCGGAAACCACAGCAAACCTGGTGAATGCCATCAACGGCAACTATGCGGATGTTGCTGGAACCGCCAGTCCGGGCGGTTATGGAACCGGAACTTCCGCCAATCCCGACGCCGGCGCAACCGACATGGGGAATGGAGTAATCGATTTCACGGCAAATGTAGCGGGCAGCGCCGGCTTCACGGCCACCAGTTCGGGCACGGGTTCCGCGAACCTTACTTGGAATAGTAGCGCGGGAGCGAACGGCGTCGCTGCCGCTGCCGCCGTCCCCGCCGTCGTCAACAACTGGACCTATGCCGTTACTGTTCCTGCCGCCGATATCTCCGGCGCCACCTCACCCGTCTCGCTCGCCACAGGTACGCTCGTTTTCAACGGCGATGGCACGCTGCAAAGCATTACCCCTACTAGCGGCTCCGCCTCTACCACCAACCCCACCATCACTATCCCGCCCACGGCCGTTCCACAAACCGTTTTTGCCGATGGCGCCAATCAACTTGCCTTTACCTGGCATGTATTCGGGGCCAACAACACCGGGATCATCTCTCAACTCGCAGCCCCGAACAGCACCGCCTCCATCCAGCAGGATGGCACCAGCAGCGGCACATTGCAGAATTTCAGTATTGGCTCCGATGGCTCCATTACCGGCTCGTTCAGCAACGGAACCACCGCCACTCTCGGGCAGATCGCGCTCGCCAGCTTCGCTGACGAGCAGGGACTCTCCCGCAATGGCGACAACGATTTTTCCCCAACCCTCGCTTCCGGCCAGCCCACCATCGGCGCACCGTCCAGCGGCGGGCTGGGGAGCATCTCGGGTGGGGCTCTCGAGCAATCCAACGTCGATATCGCTACCGAGTTCGCCAACCTCATCGTCGCGCAGCGCAGCTACGAAGCCAATGCCCGCGTGGTTACGACCTTCGACCAGATTGCGCAGGACACCATCGCTCTGAAACCGTAGGTCCCGACGTCGTGGATGGGATGGGCGTTCTCGCCCGTCCCATCCGCGAAGCTGCCTTGACGCACGAGCAAGAGGGTTTTCGGTGTGGCGGGCTGCGCTGCAAGAGTCCTCGTCCCTTCTGTGATTTTCTTCATGAAGGCGCTCTGAGAAAGACTCTGCGGTCGCGCTGCCGTGTCGTCGCAGCCAATCGCACCGCTCCATTTGCATGATTCCAACCGGCTTTTCTCCATCGCCCTTTGGATTGCCGGAATGCGGCTCGCGGAAGCCGGCTTGCAAACATCGCAGGCATGGCGGATGTCGTGGTAAGCCCCGCGCCTGCAAAAGCGCCCGGGAAAAAGAAAAGCACGGTATGGCTGGCCGTGGCGCTTGCTCTGGGGCTGGGCGCGGGCGGCATTTTCTACTGGCTGCGCTCGCAGCCTTCCTCCACTGCCGCCGAAAGTCCCGCTGCGGAATCCACCCTGGCTCTGGAAACCTTTGTCGTGAATCTCAACGCCTCCGGCCAGCGCGCCTACCTGCGCGTCGGAATCACGCTCGGCTTCTCGCACTCGATCCCCCGCAATCAACCGGAGGCGGTGCCCATGGCGCTGGTGCGCGACACCATCCTTTCCGTGCTCGCCACCGCCCAGCCCGAAACTTTAATGGGACTCGAAGGCAAGCGCCAGCTGAAAGACGAACTGCTGAAAGCCCTGCAGGAGCGAGTGCCGCAGATGGCTGTGGTGAATGTCTATTTCACCGAGTTTTTAGTGCAGATGTGAATGGTGGAAATGCAATGGCCGCCGCCGCCCAGCCCAAAGTCGAAGCTCCCGTCGCCGATCGCTCTGCCGATCTCTTGGCCGATCCTCTGGGGGAACGATGGCTGCGGGTCGAAGCGCTGCCTTGCCTGCTCACCATCGAAATCTCGGTGCCCGGTTTCACCGTTGCCGATCTGGTGCGCCTGGGGCGCGGCCGCATCATCGCCACCCGTTGGACCGTGGGGCAGGATGTTCCCCTGCGCATCAACGGCGAATTGATGGCCTGGAGCGAGTTTGAAGTGGTGCAGAACCGTCTCGCCGTGCGCCTGACGGAGCTGGCCTAGCGGGAGCAGAGGCGGAGGGAGTTGGGGCTGATGAAATTCCTGGAAATGAAAATGAAGATGACGCAGACGGAAACCGCGCTCGCGCCCATGCGGACAAAAAACACGGCTCAAGTGCCGCCGCCGTTTCTCGCCCGCGCCTCCGCGCGCCTCCAGGCTTTTGGACGCTCCCTGATCGCTGGTGCGAGGACCAAGCGCAAGGCTCTGGCCATCCGCGAAACCGCCGCTCTCGGTGACCGGCGCTTTGTCTCCGTGATTCAGTTCGAGCGCCGGCGCTTTCTGATCGGCTCCAGCCCTTCGTCTATCACCCTGCTGGCGCGCTTGCCAGATGAATCGGTCGCGGAAGAAAACAGGAAGGAAAACGGAGAAAAACATTGACGCGGGCCTTTCCCATTACCTGCCGCTTGGTCCTCTTGCTGGCCACCACCGCCGCGCCGCTTTGGGGGCGCTCGCAGCCGGCGTCCGGGTTCTCTCTGCCCGGTCTCTTGCCCGGGGCTTCCGCCCCCGGCGGTTCCGCCTCCTGGAACATTGTCCTTCTCCTCACCCTGCTGACCATGATTCCCGCCATCGTCCTCTCGATGACGCCTTTCGTTCGGCTGCTCGTTGTATTTCATTTCCTGCGCCAGGCGCTTGGAACCCAGACCACGCCCAGCAATCAGACTCTCATCGGACTCTCCCTCATCCTGACTTTTTTCCTGATGCAGCCGGTCGGCGCGGCCATTTATTCCGATGCCATCGTTCCGCTCGACGCCGGGCACATCACGATGATGGCAGCGCTCGACCGTTCCATCGTTCCCATGCGCCACTTCATGCTCAAATACGCTCGCGAAAAGGATCTCAGTCTTTTCGTCGAACTGGCGCATGAGCCGCGTCCCGCCCGCCCCGAGGATCTCGGGATGCGCATCGTCGCACCCGCCTATCTTCTCAGCGAACTGCAGGCCGGGTTTCGCATTGGCGCCGCTTTGTTCTTTCCGTTTCTGGTGATCGATCTGGTCACCGCCGCGGTCACCACCTCGATCGGGATGATGCAGTTGCCACCGGTCATCATCTCGACCCCGCTCAAGATTCTTTTATTCGTCGTCGTCGACGGATGGAACCTGCTGATCGGTTCACTGATGCGGAGTTTTTCCTAAGGCGCTTATGGGAACCGAACAAGTCGTCACCCTCTTCCGCCACACCCTGCAGATGGCTTTGCTAATGGGCGCGCCGCTGCTGCTGATCGCTGTTCTCGTCAGCCTGCTGGTCAACGTCGCACAGGTGCTGACTTCCCTGCAGGACCAGACTCTCTCCACCGTCCCGCGTCTGGCGGCGGTGGCGGGGGCTGCCCTCCTTTTCTTTCCCTGGATGTTGCGCAAACTGATGTTTTTCACCATCGGGATGTGGTCCGACTTCCATCCGTTTGTGCGATGAAAGCCCACGTTTCAAATATCCGCGACCAGCTTCGCCTGGAGAGGTGATCGTGCTGCAACTGCCCATAACAATGCCCTTCGCCCTGCCGATCGAACGCACGGTCGGTGCCTGGATGATTGCCGGGGCGCGGGTTACGGGACTGCTCGTCGTCGCGCCTTTCCTGGGCAGCGCCGCCGTCCCCCCGCGTATCAGGATCGGACTCGCCTTCCTGCTCACTCTATTTCTGGCGCCGCTTGTTCCTGCGACGCCGACGGCCACCGCTTCCGCGCTCATCGTGCTTCTGCTCGGCGAGTTTGCGATCGGGTTCCTGCTCGGACTCACCCTGCAACTCATCTTCGAGGCCGGACAGATTGCCGGCCAGGTGTGCGGAGTTCAGATGGGATATTCGCTCGCCAGCATCGTCAATCCCGACAACAGCCAAGCCGACTCGGCTGTGCTCTCCACTTTCTACGAACTGATTGTGCTCCTGCTCTTTATTCAGTTGAGCGTTCCGCACTGGCTATTGCGCGGCCTGGCGCGCAGCTTCGACTACCTGCCGCCCGGCCATTTTTCTCTTACCTGGCCGGCGGTGCGCGCGCTTTTCGAATTTGCCGCGGGAATGTTTGTGGCCGGTCTGCAGATTGCCGCGCCCGTGCTGGTCGCGAGTTTGTTCGCCGATGTCGCGCTGGGTTTTATTGGCAAGGCGTCGCCGCAATTGCCTGTGCTGTTTGTCGGGATCTCGCTTAAGAACTTGCTCGGCCTGGCCCTGTTGTGCGGAGCGGCAGCCTTCTGGCCACGGTTCTTTGATGCTCGTTTCGGCCGCGCTCTCGATGCTTCGGAAAGGATTCTGCAACTTGCGCACTGATCCTAGAGCCGACTACGGAAGGTATAGGCCGCTCCCTCAGGGGCTAAAGCCCGCAGTTTTGGGGACTCTGAGCGGCACGGCTGAAGCCGTGCCCTTCCCGCGAGCTATCTACGGCACGCGCAACGATTCGCCGATTGCTGGCCACCAGTCATTGGCCAGTGGCTATTAGCAACTAACCCATGCCACAAGCCAACCAAACCGAACAGGCGACCCCGCGACGGCGCCAGAAGGCTCGCGAAAAAGGCCAGGTTGCACGCAGCCGCGATCTTATTGGCGCGGCGTCCGGTATGGCGGCGACTTTCGCTCTGTTCTCCCTGATGTCGACCTTTCCGCACGCCTTTCGCGTCTTTTTCCATGACTGCCTCGAGGGCAGTGTCTCCGGCAATCTTCGGATGGACACGCCGGCTGCCATCCTTAACCACTCCGGACTCTTCGTCGCGACGGGCGCCGCTCTCGCTTTGGGATGGGTGGTCGCGCTCGCCTCCGCAATCGCGCAGGGTGGGCTCGTTTTCGCCCCCACCTCGCTGCTGCCGGCCGCCTCGCGTATGAGCCCCGCTGCCAAACTAGGGCAACTTTTTTCTATCACCGCGCTTCGCGGGCTCATGAAGTCCATGCTACCCGCCGCCGCCGTTACCTACCTCGCCGTGGGTTGCCTGCGCCGCGACTGGCCTTTACTGATGTCGCTCTCGGCGCGCTCCTCCCGCGGCATGCTGGGCTTCGCCGCCGGCCGCATTTTTGAAGTTGCCTGGAAGTCCGCCCTCGTTTTGCTGATCTGGGCCGTTCTCGACTACCTGTTCGAGCGCCAACACTTTTCGAGCGAGCTGAAAATGAGCCGCCAGGAAATGAAAGACGAATACAAGGAGACGGAAGGCAATCCCATCATCAAAGGCCGCATCCGCCGCCTGCAGCGCCAGGTGCGGCGTCGCCGCATGCTCGAGAACACTAAGCGGGCCAACGTCGTCGTCACCAACCCCACCGAATACGCTATTGCGCTCGAGTACCGTCCCGATATGGCGGCGCCTGTTGTCGTCGCCAAGGGACGCAACCTGCTTGCCGCCCAGATCAAGGAAATCGCCCGCTGGGAAAACATTCCCATGGTCGAAAATCCGCCGCTGGCGCACGTCCTCTACCGCACGGTCGAAGTTGGACAGAGTATTCCCGCGAAACTCTATGCCGCGATTGCCGAAATCCTGGCCGCCGTTTACCGCGCCGAAGCTCGCGCCCTCGCCGCCGCTGCTGCGGCTTCTACTGCCAGAGGAGGCCGCCGCTGATGGCTGCCGCCGCTGTTACTACCGCCGCTCCCACGCGCAACGGGATGATCGAATGGATCATTCCCATTGCGGCCGTGAGCCTGGTCTTCGTCATGCTCGTGCCGTTGCCAGCAATGGTGCTCGACCTTTTGCTCGCCACCAGCTTTGCCGCATCCGTGCTCGTTCTGCTGTCCGCCCTCCAGATCCTGCGTCCGGCACAGTTTTCCGTTTTCCCCAGCCTGCTGCTGCTGCTCACCCTGTTCCGCCTGTCGCTGAATCTTGCCTCCAGCCGCCGCATTCTTCTCCACGGCAACGAAGGCGCCGGAGCTGCCGGCCACGTGATCGAGGCCTTCGGACAATTCGTTGTCGGCGGCAACTACATTGTCGGATTCGTTCTCTTCATCGCCCTGATCGCTATCCAGTACATCGTGGTAAGCCACGGCGCGGTGCGCACTGCCGAGGTCACCGCCCGCTTCACCCTCGACGCTCTGCCCGGCAAGCAGATGGCGATCGACGCCGACCTTAATGCCGGACTCATCGACGAGCATCAGGCGCGCGCCCGCCGCGAACAAACCGCCCGCGAAGCTGAGTTCTACGGCGCCATGGACGGCGCCGCCCGCTTCAACCAGCGCGACTCCATCGCCACCATCCTCATCACCGGCATCAATATTCTTGCCGGTTTTCTGATCGGCGTCTTCCAACTCGACATTCCTTTTCGCGAAGCGCTCAAGACCTACACCGTGCTCACGGTTGGCGACGGCCTGGTGACCATGATTCCCTCGCTTCTGGTTTCGATGGCCGGAGGCATGGTCGTCACCCGCGCCTCGTCGAACGCCACCCTCTCCGCCGATCTCGGCACCCAACTGCTCTCCCGCCGCCGCTCGCTGCAGATCGCCTCCGGCGTCATGGTCGCGCTCGCATGCATTCCGGGGCTGCCGAAATTTTCCTTCCTCGCTATTGCCGGCGTCGTCGCCTTGCTGGCGGCGCGGCTGCCCAAGCCCGTCAAAGACAAAGACGGCAAAGTCATCGAACCCGCCGCCGATCCCGGCGCCCTGCCTGTCAGCGAAAAAGACAAGAAAGCCGCGAAATCCGACTCCATTGAAGATCTGCTCAAGCTTGACGAACTCTCTCTCGAAGTCGGCTACTCGTTGGTGAATCTGGTGGACGCGCAGCAAGGCGGACAGCTCCTGGCCCGCGTCAAAGCGCTGCGCAGCAGTCTTGCCGTGCAACTCGGATTCATCGTTCCACCCATTCATATCACCGACAACGTCCGCCTCAAGCCCCGCGAATACGTCATCTCGCTACGCGGCGTCGAAATCGCCCGCTGGGAAATGCTCGAGGATAAAGTTCTCGCCATCAGTTCCGAACTCGCCCCGCCCGCGCTCCCCGGAATCCCCACCCGCGAGCCCGCTTTCGGCGTTGCCGCCCTTTGGATCGCCGCGGCCCTCGAGTCTCAAGCCCTCACCTCCGGCTATGCCGTCGTCGACCAGACTTCGGTTCTCTCCACTCACCTCGCCGAAGTCATTCGTCAACACGCCTACGAACTGCTTACTCGACAGGAAACCAAGCGGTTGCTTGATCGCCTCAGCGAGAGCCATCCCAAACTCGTCGAGGAACTGGTTCCCAAAATCCTGAGCCTCGGCGAAGTGCAAAAAGTCTTGCAGCAACTGCTGCGTGAGCAGGTCTCGATTCGCGATCTCTCCAGCATCCTGGAGACGCTGCTCGACGCTTCCGCCATCAACAAGAATCCCATCCTGCTGGTCGAGGCTGCCCGCCAGGCGCTGGGACGCGCCCTCGTCCGCCCGTTGCTCTCCGACGATGGCGGCCTGCGGGTGCTCACGCTCGATCACGGCATTGAAGAGGAACTCAGCCGGGCCTTCAACCCGCAGGCGCCGCCAGCGACCGGCACCGGACTACAGCCGTCTTTTGTCCGCCGCATTCTCGACGGCTTGCGGACGCTGGCCGGAGATCAAGTGGCGCAGACCGCGCCCATCCTGCTCTGTTCCACGCCCGCGCGCTTTCATCTGCGGCGTTTGCTCGAACCCTTTCTCCCCAAAGTGGTGGTGCTCTCCCCGCTGGAAATTCCTCCCATGGTTCCCGTGCAGTCGCTGGGGACGGTGCGATGAAGAAGCGTCGCTGGTCGCGGTTCGTCGTCCGCTGTTCGCAGTCCGGCTTCTGCCACCGGTCACGCCAACGACGGACAGCGAACGACGAATAGCGAATGACGACCCTACGAAAGCAGGCCACCGCATGACCAAACATCCCGCCGACGCCTATCAAAGCGTCCAGACCGACGCCGAACGCGAGCGCGTCCTCATGGAACAGCTTCCCCAGGTCCGCTACATCGCGCGCCGTATTCACGAGCGGCTACCCCGTCACGTTCCCTTCGAAGACCTGGTCCACGCCGGTGTAGTCGGGCTTATCGACGCTCTCAATAAATTCGATCTCTCGAAGCAGGTGCAGTTCAGTTCTTATGCGAAGTTCCGCATTCGCGGCGCCATCCTCGACAGCCTGCGCGAACTTGACTGGAGCCCGCGTGAATTGCGCCGCAAAGGCCGCCTCGTCGATTCCACCTACTCCGATCTCTCCGGAAGGTTGGGACGCGCGCCCAACGAAAATGAGATCGCTCATGAGATGGGGATCGGC
>Ga0209698_10000447_pt1 | contig 47573 bp, 45 predicted proteins | sample LitLauG_LLR_2012_FD_187203 | JGI IMG/M metagenome (GOLD analysis project Ga0209698, IMG submission 187203) | Freshwater sediment microbial communities from Pennsylvania, USA - Little Laurel Run_MetaG_LLR_2012 (SPAdes) (version 2) | ecosystem: Environmental > Aquatic > Freshwater > Creek >...
CAATATTTGCGGGGCGATCGCGGCGGTGTTGTCGGAGCGAAAGTTCATCAATCCTTACCTCGTCGAGGCCTGTTCATAATTGCTTCACGCCCGGCGTGCGTTAGGCGCATTTCGTACAAAATTCGTCCCAAAACAGAACGCCGCGCAGGGCTGCGCACACGCTTGCTTTACAACACGCCTATAGGCTTACGGGAAATTAGCCATTGGGGCGCGCGGTGCAATCTTTGATCAACCATGCCGCAATCGACAGAGCGATGGCGGAAATTCTCGCCAGCGCCCGCGCGCGCTTCTACTTCATGGGCGTGGTGGCGTTGTCGATTGCCGCCTGCGCGGGCCTGGCGCTTGCCACGATCTGGTTTGGCGTCGCCCTCTTGGTTGACGTCGCCGAAGCCGCCCTTGCAGCGCGTCTTGGGGGCCTGGCGCCCCACCAGGCGCGGCCTGCCCAACTTGCGCTCGACATCGCAGCGGGCGCGAGTTTCGCGGCGGCGCCGGCAATCGCGTGGTATTCTCGCGCCGACTTGGGCGCAGGCGTCGCGGTTGGGCTTTTGTGCTTGCTGCTGATGAACGCCGCGTTCAAATCCAAACACGGGCGCTTGCATACAGCTGCCGCCTCAAGTCCCTATTGGGTCATTGGACTGCTCTTCCTATTGGAATCGGCCGCGGTAGGCGCGCTGGCGCCGGCGTTGGCCTGTGCGATGCTTGTGCTTTATCTTTTTGCGACCAGCCTGAACGCAGCCCACCAGGGCGCCCACAGCCGCCGTCAGGACGCTGAATGGGTTCGCCAGCTCAACATGAATTTTGCCGCCGCTCACGCCGCGGCCTGGGAAATCGATTTCGCCGCCCAACGGCTTGTCGGCGCTGATCGGCTGAGCGCAGTCATTGGACGACGGGTTTCTTATGAGGACGTCATCGACCACGCCTGTTTCGCCACTGCCGCCGACCGTGCGTTGGTCGCTTCCGCATTCTCTCCGGCCACGCGCGGGGTTCGCCGCATCGCCCTCGAGCATGAGGTCATAGGCGCTGACGGCGTGCGCCGGCGCGTGCAGCATCATGGCTTTGTACGCACCACGCCCAATGGAGATCCGCTGCGCATCACCTGCGTCACCCGCCAGGGCGATATGCACGCGCCTACTCAAAACCTGCCGGGCAGCCAAGAATTGACGCTGCTGCTCGAGCGACAAACGGAAATCGTGCGCACGCTCAGCAACGAACTCTCGATCGCGCTCGATCGCGGCGAGAGCGAACCGATGAGCGATGCAACCCTCATCGAGCAGCTGATTGCGCGCACCGAGGCCATCGAAGAAGGGGTTGACGCGCTGGCGCGAGCCCATCACGGCGCTGAGAGCGCCAATCTCGCCAAGTCGCAATTCCTGGCCAATATGAGCCACGAATTGCGCACGCCGCTCAACGCCATCATCGGTTACGCCGAAATGCTGAGCGAGGACGCCGCCGACAGCGGCGATGACATGAGTGTGCAAGACTTAAACCGCATCCTCGTAGCCGCCAAGCACTTGCTCAGTCTGATCAACGAAATTCTGGATCTTTCCAAGATCGAAGCGGGCCGCATGGATGTGGCGCCGACAGCCTTCGATCCCCACGACATGCTCGAAGAATTGCTGGAGACCGTGCGTCCGCTCGGCGAGCAGAACTTCAACACCTTGTCGCTGGCGCCAGCGCCGAGCGGAGAGATTCGCACCGACGCGCTGAAACTGCGCCAATGCGTCATGAACCTGCTCTCCAACGCTTGCAAGTTCACTAAAGACGGCCTTATCGCGGTGAGCACGGCCCAGCGATCCCACCATGGGGTCGAACAACTCTTCATCACCGTGCGCGACACCGGCATCGGCATGTCGCGCGAACATTTATTGAGGCTCTTCCAACCGTTTGTGCAGGCCGATCCCTCGATCACGCAGCGCTACGGCGGCACCGGGCTCGGACTGACGATCACGCGCCGACTCGCCCAATTGCTCGGCGGCGACGTTCAAGTGGAGAGCGTGCTGGGCGAAGGTTCGTCTTTCACGCTGCACGTGCCAGTCGACTTCACCGACGCCGCCAAAGCGTTGGGCGCTGCGGCCGAAATCGATGTGCTACAGGGGGCTGACGACGCTCCGTTGGTGATCGTCATCGAAGACGAGCCTGATGCGCGCGAGCTTGCTGCACGCGCGCTGACACGGGCTGGGTTTTCGGTGCTGGGCGTGGGCGGCGGGGAAGCCGGTTTGGCGCTTGCGCGCGCCAAAGCGCCTGCCCTTGTCCTGCTCGACATCTTCCTGCCCGATCGCTCCGGCTGGCGGGTGCTGCAAAGTCTCAAGCATGACCCGAAGACCCAAGCCATTCCCGTCGTCGTGCTCTCGGTAAACGAAGACCGCGGCCATGCCATGGCGCTGGGCGCAGCCGAACACATCGTCAAGCCGGTGGACCGCGATGTGTTGGCGGCCACCGTCATGCGCTTTGCCCGCAAGCGTCCGCAACCGACGCTCGCCGTCAACAATCAGCCGCCCCACAAGCTGAGCCGTTAGCGCGGGCGCTGTGCGTGCGCAGCAAGCACGCGCGCCACCACTTCGCTCACGCGCTTGCCGGTGGGAATGTGCAGGAATTCGTTTGGCCCGTGCGCGTTTGAATTGGGGCCAAGCACTCCGGTTACGACAAACTGCGCCTTGGGAAATTTTCCGCCGAGCATAGACATGAACGGAATGGTGCCGCCTTCGCCCATCATCGCCATGGGCTGGCCGAATGCGGCTTGTGACGCCGATGCGAGCGCCTGCTCCAGCCACGCGGCGGTGACGGGGGCATTCCAACCCGCGGCCGGCTCGTCGCTCCAAAACGACACTTTGGCGCCGTAGGGCGGGTCGTGCAGCAAAAGGTCCTGAAGTTTATGGAGCGCTGTCTGCGGGTTCACTGTGGGCGGCAGGCGCATACTGATCTTGGCAATCGTAAACGGGCGCAGCACGTTGCCAGCGTTGGCCGGCGCGGGCGCGCCTTCCAGACCGACCACGGAAAGCGCTGGGCGCCAGGTCCTGTTGAGCACGAGCTGGGTGAGATCGCCGCTGACCGGCTTCATGCCCTCCACGAACGGAAACTTGGCGTAGACAGCCTTACCCAAAGCCGAAGCTGCGACCCCCGCCTGGGCGATGCGGTCGCCTGGAATTTCGGCGTTCAATTCCGGCACGATGATTTCGCCGGTGTCGACGTTTTCCAACCGTGCAAGCAAGCGTCGCAAAATCCGGAAGCTCGACGCCGCCACGCCCGAGGCGTCTCCTGAGTGAACGCCTTCCTTGAGCACATCGACGCGTAGAGACCCCCCAATCAAGCCACGCAAAGAGGAGGTGAGCCACAACCGATCATAGTCGCCGCAGCCTGAATCCAAGCACACCACCAGCGACACTTCGCCGATCCGCCGCGCCAATGCGTCGACGTGAAATGGCAAATCCGGCGAGCCGCTCTCCTCGGAGGCTTCGATCAGAATCACCGCGCGCGCGTGGGCAATGCCCTGCTGTTTTAGCGCGAGCAACGCAGAGAGCGCGCCGAACATGGCGTATCCATCGTCGGCGCCGCCGCGGCCATAGAGTTTGTCGCCTTCGAGGGCCGGCGTCCAAGGCCCTTTGCCTTCGGCCCACCCTGCCATCTCGGGTTGCTTGTCCAAATGGCCGTACATCAGCACGCAATCATCGCTCGCGCCCGGCACATCGATGAAGATCAGCGGCGTGCGTCCTGGCAAACGCTCTACCGAAAGCGTCGCGCCCTCTAATTCCGGCAAGTGCTTGCCCGCCCAGGCAACAAACAATTCGACGGCGCGCTCCATGTGCCCGAGCTCTTCCCAATTCGGCTCAAACGCGGGCGACTTGTTGGGAATTTTGATATAGTCGATGAGCGTGGGCACGACTTCGTCGCGCCACATGCGATCGACGAAAGCGCTGAGCTTTGCCTGGTTGACTTCAGCCATCGTTGCTCCTTGATGCGGGCCGGGTTCCATGTCGAGAGCGCCTGCCGTCGGCGGCAAACGCCTACATTCAGCCGCGACTTTTTTGGAGCGGGCGAGGGGAATCGAACCCCTGACATTCAGCTTGGGAAGCTGACGTTCTACCTCTGAACTACGCCCGCGCGCGCCTTGTAATAGCACACAAATTTTCGAAGCCCAGAGTGGCAATCCCTCTCTCGGTCACGCCGAGGTCACAAAACGGAAAATTGCGGCGTTGCGCGCGTTTGATGCCGAAAAACGACGTTGGGCGCGGCCATTGGCGACCGGATTGGTCGCCCCCCTTCGTGACGCTGATCAGTCTGGTCCACTGGATGGGGTCGAGGGCGGTCGACCCCAACACATGGGGCCTGCAACGACGCCATGGCGCCAACAGCATGGGCGCCGCGAAACTGAAAAATACTGTGCAGCGCCGGCGAAGGCATATGTTACCTAGGATTGATAATGGAAATGAGCGACCAAGTTCCGTGAGACCTCGCTTCGCCCTCGCCCTCTTGGCGACGTTCATCTCGGCGTCTTGCGCCAATGTGGCTAGTCCTTCGCCTAGTGAAGCGTCCGCTCCGTCTGCGCCCGCCAACGGGCCTCTGTGGAGTACTGATGGCGGAGGCTTTTCGCCGGCTGCTGGTAGCGTCAACTCTGATGTTGCCTGCCAATCGGTTTGGTTAAGCCTTCAGCGCGATCGCGCCAAAGGCCCGCCGCCGGCGCCGCGACTAATCGGCCAAGCCTCCCCCTGCCGCCCAACATCGCTTTACATCGGCTATTTGCGCTCGACCCTCTTCATTGAGGGTTTGGATGCGAACGGCGCGAGACTGTTTGTGGCGACGGGAGACAATCCCATGCATCAAGACGTCGAGGCGCCGCCGCCTCGAGGCGGACAGATGAGGTGGTTTTCAGTCGACAATGGCGCAACGCAAGTCAGCACCTCTATCCGGGCGCCGATCACGCCGGCCTTGACGCGAATGCGCTGGTACGATGTCGACGAGAATAACCAGCCACGCCTAATCGGCGAAACATCATGGGTGAACGCCCCTGCACCGTGAGGCGGCTCACTGGGACGGCAATTCGCTCGACGCATTGAGCCGGCAAATCATCATCATGGCGAGCCAATGCTCAGCGCCGCCGCCGGAGGGCCCCTACGGGAACTGCAGGAACTGAGATCAAACCTAGCTTGGCAGGCAAAACCCGAGCATTTGGCCCGAAAGCTTCCCGAAAGACACCGCAGAAGCCCAGCAGACGACCCTCGCTCACCCAAGCGCTCAAAAACGTCTGCGCTCAATCACTGGCGCTGTTTTGGCGGTGATCTGTGAGCATGCGGACGAACGCATCGAACACTTTTCGCATTTGCGGCGGCTTATAGGGAAAGGTTGCCGAGGAATCCATGTTGTGAACGATCGCGGTACTGTCAGCTTCGAAAATCAAGAGATTGCCCGCAGCGGTCTCGGCGCAATCGATTTGAAAGTACTCCAAGCCAATCCGGCTGGCGATTTCGGCCAACGCCCGCTTATGACGTGCAGCGAAGCCTGCATCGAACCCAGCCATGAAGCGTTCTTCTTCCGCACGCTTTGCGGCGCTCGCCTCCATAGCGGCATTCAAATACCAAAGCTTCCACTCATCCGAGAGCGCCAGGTGACAGGCGTAGGGCGCGCCATCGATGCAAACGAGACGATATTTTCGAAAGAGGCCGTCTTTGCTTCGGTAATCAACAAACCGCGCGATAAAGAATTCCTCTTCGGGACGTTCTGATAGGTAGGCGGGAATATCGGCGGGGGCTTCTAACTTCGCTAAGCCGAAGCCGGCATGCGAGAGCGTTGGACGCGCAATCAGCGGAAAACCGCCGTCTTCTAAAATCTCGACCAATTTGGCTTCGCTGAGCTCGGCCAATTCTTGCCGCGACAGGCGCCGTGTCCTAGGGATTTCGAGTCCCGTGATGCCGTGGAGAACCTGCCAGAGGCGATCCCTGGCCAAGGCGCGAATGCTCGCCGGTCGATTGAGCAACGGACTTGGCCAGCACTGCACGGCGCTGTCAATCGCGGCGAGCGCCTCTCCTGCCTCGTGCGGCGCAACAACAATGGCAACGTCGTGAAGCGGGAGCGGATCGGGAAGCGCAACTCCCGGCATGATGTATAGGGTGCATAACTCGACGTCGGAGCCTTCAAGTAAGAACTCGATGGGCGCGTTGCCACCGACCTCTGTCTCGGCCGCCAGCGCTAGCACGCGCAGCACAGGCGACGGCGACGCGCATGGCGAGCGAAACAATCGCTGCCTGTCTAAAGCCTCCTTTTGCAAGGCGATCCCGGCCGGTCGCTCACCGCGGAACTGAGCAATGACCGCTAAGTCCATGCTTACGCCCGCGCCGTATGCGTCCTTCGTCGCGAGCGGGAGGAGTGCATCCCACAGGAGCTGCAGGTCGTCTCCCTCAAACGCCCTTCTTGCAATTGCGGCCACCCCAAGGCGGTTCACGCACAACGCCGGCGAGGCTTGTGCAGCGTGCGGCTGCTCTCGTCTCTCCGACATTCCTACCCGCGCTCGGCGGCGAAACAATTTCCTGTTTGCCGCCCTACGCCCTCTTCCAAGGCAGCGAGGCATTTCGCTCCCAGCCTAGAAAAGACGCCGCTGCAGGCGCCTTCCCTCAGGCTCTGATGTTTGACTGGCAAGGGGCGGCTTAGGCGCTTCATCTGCTCCGTTCAAACTTTACGTAGGCAAATTTTGCCGATGAGTCCGCGATCTGAGCGCGCAGTCTATCATCGGCAACGCAGCGTTGAACGGCAATATGCCGAGTGCGCTAACAAGCCGCCATCTGGTGTTTGAGGCTCGGCATCGAGATCGAGCGCATCAAGCCCAAACATCATCAACAAAATGGCCGTCACGAGCCCATGGTGCTATGGTCAGAACAGACCGGAAGCAGACGCCTTGGACCGGTCTTCTCTGGGACCATCGCCTCTACATCTGTGCGCGAGACAGCGCGAGCCAGGCGTTCGCCGCGTGCGAAAGTCTGCTGCCCTTTCGCCAGGCAATCGTAACTGAGCAAAATGGGTCATCGACAGACAGTGGGACGACGGCCACATCATCGCAATTCAGTCGTGCGGGGATTTCATTTGGGACAACCGCCACGCCCAGCCCTTGGGACACAAGCTCTGCAATAAATTCCACGTGCGCGCTGTGCGCGGTTATCTTTGGCGTAAAACCATTCTTCTTGCATGCTTCGACCAATGATTGGCCCATCCTCGAGCCCTCGCCATAGAAGATGAAACTCTCTTTCGCCAAGGCGGCGAGAGAGACGGCCTCACGACCGGCAAGAGCGTGTTGGGGCGGCAACAGCGCGCAAAACTCGACCTTCCTGTGGTCTCGTATGTCAGAGTCAAACTCGTCACCGTGAGGAACGAGCAATGTGGCGAGTTCCAACTCTCCTTCCAGCAACATCTGCGTCAGTACCGTGCCGGAATCTTCGACCAGGTGAATCTCAATGTTGGGATAAGCCTTTCGGAAACCGGCGAAGACTTCCGCAAACTGCGCGTTTTGACCGAGCAGTTGCAGTCCGAGGCGAAGCGAGCCGCGGTTTAACCAACGCAGTTCGTCGAGTTCGACAACCAGCTTTTGATATCCCTGCAGCAACGTCATTGCGTGCCGGTTGACGATCTCGCCACCCCCGGTTGGCCGACACCCCTGACCAGTTCGGTCTACCAAGGCGATACCGAGTTCGTCCTCAAGCTGGCTTACTGATTTGCTCACGGTCGACTGGGTCAAGTTGAGTTCGTGGGCAGCCTTCGAAAAGCTGCCTTGTTTGAACACTTCCACCAGGGCGCGCAGTTGACGCCACTCCATCGCGACCTCGCGCATGATGCCAACTAGTCGGAAAAATCATGTTGCTCCTCTACCTGAGGTAGTTCAATCGAATTTGACGCCACCGAGGGCGCGGCGCATTTCCACCGATAAATCAACGCTCTCAGCGGCGAACCGCGAGGCGGCAACTCTGCGGGTTCCGCGTTGATCGTCCAAGGAATATCGCCCTTAGAATCCTGTGCTCTAGAAAGTGGTTAGCTTCTTGGAAGCATGTCGCGGGAAGTATGGCGTTGTCACAGGAGAGTGAGCTCGGCGCGGGAACAACCTTCACGCTGCGTCTTCCCCGCGTCGCGCCAATCAGCATCGAAGTGGCGTCTGAAGCGGACGATTGCCAATGAGCATCATCATCATCGCATGTTTTGTCGACGTTGAAATGCGCACTCAAATTGCTCAATTGGGAATTGATTGGGCTTACGTGAGACACTGAGAGTGAAGGTCGGCTTCACCGCCGAGTGAGCCAATGGAAAGTGTCAATTCGATCGCTTCGTTTATGGCGGCGTCGCACTCTGTCCAGGCACGACCGCCGACGCAGCTGATTATCGAGCTCACAGCGCCGTTTGAGTTCACTTACACGTGCGTTCGATCCGACACCGGAGAAGCGATCTGGCGCTGGCCGCAGCAGAACGCGCCCAACACCCAACGCCTCAAGCCGGCAGGACAAATATTCGATCTGGTAGCGTAATACTTGAAGCGCGGCTTTGTGGCCCGCAGAATTAGGCAACAATAGGCTCATGGCCTCGTCTGTTGACAATCTGATGATCGCCGAGCGGCTGCGCAACATGAGCCGCGATGGCGGCTCAATTGATGCAGCGCAAGTCAAGCTGATCGGCCTTGACGAAATCCGACGAGCGGCCGGGGCCCGCTGGCCGCTTATGCGCGAACGGGTGCGCACCGGTTCACTGGAAATCCTGTCGCGTTACACTCGCGCAGAAGATGTCATCATTCCGGCCGGCGACGGGTTTCTCATCGTCCTGGCCGAGGGACCGCCTGGAAACGCGCAGAAATGCTGTCAGAGAATGCGTGAGGCGCTCCTGTCGTTTTATTTGGGAGATGAAGCGCTTGCCCGCTTAAGACCCGAATTGACAGCCCACGCCCTTAATGTGGATGGGTTTGCCGATCTGCTCGCGAGCAACATGCAACGAGAGACCGGCGAACGCGCCCTCGTCGCCAAAGCCTATGGCCAAGACATCGCCGTGGTTCGCCTTTTCGCACCGCGCCAGCAAAAGATCGTCGCCGAGCTCTGCGCGCCGGTGCATAAGGATCATTTGTTGCAACGCCGGCTTGCTTACAATGCTGACTTCCTCCTCGACGGTCGCCACGTCGAACCTGACTATCTTGAGCTCGATTTCGCAATCCTCGATTTTGCGCTCGCGCGGAGCCAAGACCCCGCCCGAACCCAAGGCGTTCTCGGCATCACCGTCCACGCCTCAACCCTGCAGCGCCGGCGCTCGCGTGAGGTCTACCTCAAACGGCTCGCCAGCGTTTCGGATGCGTTTCGTCACCAGGCCTTTGTCATTGTCGCTGAAATCCAACGCGGCACACCGCTGATGTCGATCGCAGAATGGAGCAGCATGCTTCGCGCCCTCGTTGCTCGGGTTGGCCTCGACTTTCACTACACTGATCATGCCGTCACCAGCGTTGGCGCTACCGGCGCGTGGGCGGTAGGTTTCCACCTGCCGATCTATGCCGGCGCGCAAAAAGGACCCCGCGCAGCGAAAATGCTTGATCAACTTACGTTCTGGGCCCGGACCATACACAGCCAAAACATGCGCCTGGAGGTCAATGGTTTCGTGCACCCCGAATTTCTGCAGGCGGCAAACCGGATCGGCGTCGATCTGGTCACCAGCGACACGCTCTGGCCCTTCAGGTTCGCCAACGACGCGGCCGCGCGACCGAGCACCAGTTCGGCTGCGGCAAGCGGATAGGTTTGGTCGCGATGGCACGCTGATGACCTTATGGCTTGCGCACCTTTTGGAGGGTCCAGGCGCTGAAAACACCGAGCTGTTTCCACCGCATCGACACTGGGACTCACCGGTCTTGGCCCGCATGGGGCAGGCTCTCTTGGACGCTGAACGCCGACCGCCCCAACTTGATCTGGCAGGACACTCCCATCGGGTGGCCGCGGTCACCGCCCAGTTATGCATCGCACTCGGCATGTCTCCAATCGAAGCCGATGTGATTGGGGCAAGCGCCTTCTTCCACGACGTGGGCAAGCTTGAGCTTGCACCTGGCATTTTGACCAAGAATGGCCCCCTTACGCCAGACGAGCGGGCGTTGATTGCACATCACTGCGAGATCGGCGCGCGCCTCCTGCACGGGGAGGCCGCCACGAGCTCGCGCGTGGCGCAAAACATCGCCCTTTGGCACCATCAGAGATACGACGGTGGCGGGTATCCTGGCGGCTTAGTCGGAGATGAGATCCCGCTTGAAGCGCGCATTGTCGCCGTCGCGGACGTCTACGACGCACTGCGATCTGAGCGCCCTTACAAGCCGGCCCATCGCCATGACGATGCGGCCGACGCGATGGTGCGCGGAGATGATCGGCTAGAGCCTGGGGCGTTCGACCCTCGCGTGCTGCAAGCCTTTAACGATTGCCAAGCCGACATCAGCATCACCTGGGACTGCGCTGCGCTGCGTCATTTGGCTTGGCGCATGGGCCGCTGAACCCCGTCCAAGAAGGCGGCCCTTGCGAAACTCGCGGTGGAACAGAAAATGCGGCGACTTGTTCTTGAGGACGAATTGTTCAGAACGAACCTACCCCTATAGCAATAAGGATCGAACGCATCCCGGCAGGTTGGACCCTTTTGCGGATGATGCTGCCCGTAAACCCAATCATATAGGCGTCATTGCAAACGCTGGACCGTGAGATGGTCGACCGATATTGTGAAAGGCGATCCTGCTTAAATCCGAAATCAGAAGGCAAGCCATGAAGATCGCCTGGTGGACTGCACTTGGTGCGCTGATTGCGGTCTCCGTCGCGCCATCTCTTGCCGCCGCGCAGCAGGCTGAAAATCCGATCGTCACGCATTATCGAGCTTACCAGAGCGCCTTCGACGCCGAAGATTTCGCAACGGCGGAAACCGAAGCTGCTGCGGCGCTTCAGGCCTCGATGGCGCGCGACGGCGATGGCGGCGCCACCGCAGTTCTGGCGATCAATCTGGCGAAGCTGCGCCTGGTTCGCAGCGAGATCGAACTGGCCTACCCCCCAGCCCTTCAAGCCTTCAATATCGCCCAGGCCAACGCCGCCTCTGGCGTCGATCCCCTGCTTGCGCGCCTGGTGTTGGGCCGCGCCGAGCTCAGCCAAGCCCGCTCGAGCGCCGGCCGACCCCGACTGGAGACGGCGCTTCATGACGCCGCAGCTCGTCAGGACTTGCATTCCGAAGCCTATGATGCGGCCGCCGATTTGGCGCAATTTCTGTATCGACAGCAGGATTTCAGCGACGCCGCCTCAAGCTGGGCATCGGCGCAACAATTCGCCAATTCCATTGCAATTGACCAAGGCTTTCAGGCTGCGGAGGCGCGCATTGGGGAAGGCGCGTCGCTCATCATGCACGCAACACGCGCCCAATATCAGGAGCGCGCCAATCCAACCGACACCCACCTGCACGTCAGCGCTCAGCCAGAATATCGACGCGCAGACCAGGTATTGTCGGAGGCCGAAGACTTACTTTCCTCGGTTGCGCATGAGCACGCCCAACCGGGAGCGCTGACGGTGGCGGAGCGCGCCTTTGCCAACGCGATGGCGTGGAGGCAATTTCTGAGCGCGTCCCTTACTTCGACCAACCAGGCTCAAGTTCCGGTAAACGATGCGCCGCCTGCGGGCGCGTCGTCGCAGCCCATTTGCCCAATGCGCCTGATTTCCGAGCCCGCGCCCAATTTCCCGCCAGGCGCAAACGCCGGGTTCGTCAGCGGCGCTGTGGTGGTACGCATTCTGGTTGACGCCCAAGGCAATATCATCGACCGGCGCGTGGCCGCCGCAGTGCCCGGCGTTTGGTTCCAGAGCGCGATCGAAAGCGTCTTGCCGCAATGGCGAATGGAGAGCGAGCCCGTGGGACCGGAGACCTGCCGCATTGAGCGCGCATGGTATTTTCCGATCCAGTTCCTCTTCCCCTAAAGCTCAGACGCCATCCCGGCGCGAGATCAAGGTGGGGACATGGGCAGAGCTGGTGCGCCGATAGCGTCGCCCACAATCAGCGGCCAACGAGATCGCCAATTTGGCACGGGACGTCGGCATCCTCATCGGTGAGCCAGCTCGCACAAATGCGGTGAAAGCCGTCAGCGACAATCAAAGGCCGATCGCGGCGTAGATCGCCCCGCACCAATAGGACCGGCGACAATCGCTCGCCAGCTTTGATCTTTTCCAAGTCGCCCCGCACGTGATGGTTTGTGTCGTCAAGCCGCGTGAGGCGACTGGCGCGCAGAATGTCCTTGGCCTTTCGCTGCACAATAGGCCCCTTCTTGATCAGCTTTACCGATGCACGCGCCTCTTCTGGCGACATGATCAGGCTTAGATAGTCTTCCGCGGCCGGATAGTCGTGAGGTTCGGGTTTTGAACTCCAAAGCTTGGCCTTTGCTTCCATCGCGACCTCCAAAAATAAACCAAGCCAACGCCGCAGCGCACGCCTCATGGCGCCGGCGCCGCAAGCGCCAGGGCTAGCGGAAAAACTGGCGAATCCGAAACCGGCGTCAATACGCGCAAACCCATGTGGCGCCAAAGACTATTGGAAACCAAGCGCGCCAAGCCCCCGTGTGGGAGAGCAAATCGCCGCCGTTGCGCCTTGCGCCGGAGCCGCGCTTGGGGGCCGCGCTTCGAGGACTGCGCTTGGGGGGCCACGCGCGAGGGTGGCAAGCCGGAAGGGTCTTTGACGCGGGCTCGCGCTTATTAAGAGCGTCCGTGCAAGCCGTCAGCTGGGCTTACCCTTTCTGGAACCTGCAGACGCCCCTCGGAGAACAACATCTGCCGCTCCGCCACAATGAGGTCGCGCTTGGCCTGCGCCAGCGCCAGGCGCGCGGTCAGCAAATCCTGCTCTTGGTTCAGCACATCTATGGTGGAGCGCAGACCCGTCTGCTGCTCAAGACGGATGCCGCGATAAGCCAGCTCGGAGGCGGTCACCTGCTCTTGGGCCGATTCCATCGCCGCGCGCGCGCTTGCAAGACCGGTCCATGCATTGGTGACGCTCTCTTCCACCGTACGCTGCGCTTCGACCAGATCATAGTTGGCCGCCCGCGCCAGCGCGCTCTGCTCGCGCGAACGCGACAGGTTAAAGCCACCGGTGAAGATCGGCATGGAAAAGCGAAGTCCAACGGTATCGTTGCTTTGGTCGGTATTGTCTTGATTGATGACGCCGTTAGCGGTGTGGCTGGCTTGGAGGCTAAGCTCTGGCCCAAACGCGGACCTGGCGACGACTACGTTGGCGTTGGCCTGATCGACAGCAGCGACCGCCGACATCAGCAAGAAACTGTTGCGCCCGGCGACATCGAGGGCGTTGTCGAGATCGGTGGGCAAGTTATCCGCTTCCCCGGGCGCTGACAGTCCGCTCGGCGGGTGGCCGATCAAACGCACATAGGCCTGAACCGCAGCCGCCAACCCGCCTTGCGCCTGCACCAGTTCAGTGCGCGCCTGGGCAAGACGGGCCTGGGCTTGGGCCACATCGGTGCGGGTCACCACCCCGGCGTTAAATTCCGCCTGCGCGTATTGATAGAGCGTGGTGAGGTTGTTTTGGGTTGTTTGCTGCGCGGCCACAACTTCCTGGGCCTGCAACATCGAGGCGTAGGCGGTGGTGACGTCAAGCAGGAGCTGTTGCAGGCCTTGGTCGTAGGTCGCCACTGCGCCGCGGATCTGGGCGCTGGCCGAGCGCGTGGTGCCGATGATGCGCCCGGAAGCAAACAACAGCTGCGTGCCGCTGACGCCTGCAGACCAGGTGCGGGTGGTCGGCACCTTTGGGTGAGTTTCATCGATGTCGGTGGAGGTGGCGTCGGCGGTCAGATCTATTTGCGGCAACGCTTCTGACCAAGCTTGCGGCAACGCTTCGCGGGTCGCGTTTAACCGTTGCCGCGATGCCGCAAGCGTGGGGCTGGTTTGCACCGCATCCAGCATCGCCTCAGTAAGCGATTCAGTCGGCGGCAAATCTTGATATTGCGCCGAGCGGGTTGGCGCAGTCTGCGCCGGCGCTGCTGCTACTGGCGCGGTGGTCACAGGTTGCGCCATTGCGTCGCCATGCGATTGTTGAGGCGGGGCTGTTGGAGGGGCCGCCGGCGCTTGAGGCGCGCTCGAGGTTGGCGTTTGCGAGCTGGGCGCGGGGTTGCCGGCGCGGGCGTGCGCGATGGGCGCAGCCGCCGCCAGGGTAGCGAGTGAAAGCATCAGAATGCGCATGAGAACTTCTTCCTCACTCTCGCCTTAGCGCTTCAATCGGATCCAGTCGCGCGGCCCGCCAAGCCGGATAGGCCCCAAACACCACCCCGACAAAGCCGGAAAAGGCAATGGCGAGCCCCGCGTTTGCAGGCGCTATTACCAAGGGCAGGTTAAATAAAGACGTCATGAGCCATGCGCCCAGGATGCCCAGCAGGAGCCCGATAACGCCCCCCGCCACCGAAAGGGTTACCGCCTCCAACCCGAATTGGCGAAGAATATCGCCCTGACGGGCGCCCAGCGCCTTCCGGAGCCCGATTTCGCGGGTCCGCTCGGTTACTGAGACCAGCATAATATTCATAATGCCGATACCACCCACCAGCAGGGAAACGGCAGAAATCCCCCCCAGAAGGTAGGTAAAGACCTGCGTGGTCTGCTGCGCCGTCTGTGCGATGGACGCAAGGTTTTGCACGTTGAAATCGTCATCAGGCCCTTGGGTGTGATGGCGCTGCTCCAGCAGCATTGTCACATCCTGTTGGATGCGGCCAAGTTCGCCTTCGGATGCAGCCTTAACCGAGATCTGGCTGACTGTGTCGGCCCTGCCGGTACGGCCGGAAATGCGACGTTTCACCGTGGTGAGCGGGGCCAGCACGATATCGTCTTGATCCTGGAAGCCGGTCTGCCCCTTAGCGGCGAGCACCCCTATTACCTGATAGCTGCCGCCGCTGATGCGGATGTTTTGACCGATCGGATCGGTGTTGGGAAACAGATTGCTGACCACGGTTTGGCCCAAGAGGACTTCTTTGCGCGCCTGACGCTCTTCATTGTCGTCAAACATGCGCCCTTCGGAGACCGACCAGTCGCGTGCGATGATGTAGGCGGGCGTAACGCCTTGGATCTGGGTGTTCCAATTGGCGCCATTGGCGACAATCTGGGCGACGCCGCGTTGCGACGGGGCCACTGCCGACACCCCGTCAATCTGGGAGATCGCGTCTGCATCGGAGAGCGAAAGCGTATCGCGCCCGCCCGCGCCGACCGCAATCCGCACCCCCCCAGATTGCGCCGCGCCCGGCACCACGATGAGCAAATTCGAACCCAAGCTGTTGATCGAATTTTGGACCTGCAGCTGCGCTCCAGTCCCAAGCGCCACCATGGCCACAACCGAACTCACGCCGATAATGACGCCGAGCGCCGTCAGCGCCGAGCGCAAAGGATTGGCTCGCAGCGCCTGCGCTGCGCAGGCGACAAGATCGGGGACACGCATCATGCAGCGTTGGCCTCGTTGGCATGATCGCCGACGATGCGGCCATCGCGCATCTCTATGGTGCGTCGGGCAGCGGCTGCAACGTCGAGATCGTGGGTGACCAAAACAACCGTCGCGCCCTCCCGATTGAGATCGGCGAACAGCTGAAGGATTTCTTGGCCGGTGTGGGTGTCGAGCGCCCCGGTCGGCTCGTCGGCCAGCAGCAAAGCCGGCTCTCCTGCGAGCGCGCGCGCGATGGCGACACGTTGTTGTTGGCCCCCGCTAAGCTGGGTGGGCTTGTGCCCCAGCCGCTGGCCCAAGCCCACGCGGGTCAGCAATTCTGCGGCGCGCTCGCGCCGCATCTTGGGGTCAATGCCCGCATAAATCATTGGCAATTCCACATTCTCGAGCGCGGTTTGCCGGGCCAACAGATTGAAGCTTTGAAACACAAACCCAATGGTGCGATTGCGGAACTCGGCTAAGGTTGCATCGTCCAGCGCGCCAATATCGGCGCCGTCGATCACGATGCGCCCTGTGCTCGGGGTATCAAGACCGCCTAAAATGTTCATCAGCGTCGACTTGCCGGAACCTGAGGGGCCAACGATCGCGCAATAGGCCCCGCGCGGGATGGCGAAGCTCACCCCATCAAGCGCCCGCACGGTCTCGTCTCCCATTTTATAGAGCTTCACCAAATCGCTGGCCGTGATGAGCGCGTCCATTAGCCGCCTCGGAAGCCGCGCCCGCCGCCGGCGCCTGGTCCGCCAAATGGACCGCGCGCAGGGGTTTGGGTCTTGGCGACCGGCCCGCCGCCGGTGACGACCTGATCGCCCTGCTGAAGGCCGCTTAAGACACGTGCGTACGTGTCGTCGGCAATGCCCGTTTGAATGACGACCGGGGACGGCTTGGACTGGCCTTGGCGCAACACGAAGACCACGGAAGTATTGTGCGGCGAGGGGCTCGGCTGCTGAGGGCCCGATCGCATCTGCTGCAGCAATTGCTTCTGTTGTGCGCTGAGCGAAGGCGTGATCGCGGCAATCGCGCCATCTACCAGGCGGCGCGTCGCTGCGCGTAGATCCGCCGGGGTTGCGTCCGCAGCGGGCGGCGGCGCTGCTTGCACTGCCGCAGTGAATGCGTGTTGGAAGGCGCTCTGCTGGGCAGGCGTCAGCGCCAGGCGGGTGGTCATCCGCTCCAGCATGAATTGCGCGCGCTGCGCGCCGCTCCCGCCAGCCCCTGCGCTGCGTCCGCTCCAGGCGCTAGAGGCTTGGCCCGCCCCTGGCCCGGCGCCGCCTTGGCGGGCGCTGCGGTTTTGCGCCATCAGCTGTTGTTGTTGGTTCTGCAAATCCGGATCGCCCGGACGAAAGCGCAATGCCGTATTGGGCACGCGCAGCACATTGTTTTGCCGCTCAATGACGATATTGGCGTTGGCGGTCATACCCGGCAGCAAGGTGTGATCGGGATTATCGGCGCTCACCACAACGGTATAGCTGACCACGCCCTGATCGGAATTGCCCTGCTGGCGCACCTGGGTGACCGAGCCTTGGAATTCTCGGTCAGGAAACGCATCGACGGTGAAGGCGACGTCTTGGCCCTGACCCACATCGCCAATGTCGGCTTCATCCACGCTGATGTTGGCCTGCAGATGCGACAGGTCTTGGGCGATCACAAACAAAGTCGCGGCCTGGAAGCTCGCCGCCACCGACTGACCGACATTCACTTGCCGATCGACCACTACGCCATTGATGGGCGAGCGGATGACGCTGCGATCGAGATCGGTTTGAGCGCTGTCCAAATTGGCGCGCGCCGATTGCACTGCCGCTGCTGCGGTCTGACGGGCTGCGCGCTGTTGATCCATCAATTGCACCGAGGCAAAGCCAGCGCTGTTGAGAGCTGCATAGCGCTGGTAGTCGGCGTTGGCGCTTGCGTACTGAGCCTGCGCCTGTGAAAGCGCGGCCTCCATCTCGGTCACTTTTGATTGAAAGGGCGCTGGATCGATGCGCGCCAGCACCTGACCGATCCGCACCGGGGTGTTGAAATCCACCTCGACCGTTTTCACCGGGCCCGAAACCGTCGAGCCGACACTTACGGAGACAACAGGTTGCAATGTCCCCGTGGCGCTGACCGAACGGGTGATGGCGCCCATGTCGACGCTTGCGGTGCGGTAGGGATTGGGGTTGTTGTCGCCCTTGAACACCAACCACGCCAATAGCGCCACCGCCAGGGCGGCGACGATCCACAAGCTTCGCCCACGCAACACGCCCGGGCGCTTGGCCCACAGCGCTTGGGCGCGCGCGCCCACTTCCTGCGTTGCCTGCGTCATGGCCTGGTTCACTGGCGCGTTCATCCGCACGTCCCTTCACAACGGCTTGGACGATGAAGCAAGGAAAAACGCCGTTTAAGCGTCCCGGGTCTCTGCTCCACGAAGAAAGCGGACGCGACCGGGTGAGCCACCGCCCGGCCGCGCCCTTCAGGCTATTGGCCGTGATGCGGGCGCGCCGCCCTCGGCTTCCGCCTGGGTCATTTGCCCATTGCCGTTGGCGTCGAGACGCTGGCGCGAATCGTCCGAGGGCGGCGCTGAGTGATCTTGCGCACGCGCGAGGCCGCCCGCGGCCAACACAAACGCTGGGCCGATGGGGGCCAGAAAGATCTTACGCATCGCAAGGCAACTCCAATCCACGTCCTCGCGCTGGCCGGCGCCGGAAACAGGATCCCTCAACCCCTTTTAATCAGAGGGCTTGGCGTGGATTGGTCGCGCTTGCGACAAAGTTTGTCCCGGCAAAACCAAGTTGCGGCCGGCGTCGGGGGGGAGAAACGCCGGCCGCTTTGTGGTCCGCACAGGCGGGAGTTCCAACGCGGACAATCGATCCGAGACATGCTCGAACGGCGCTGGTGTGGCATCGCTTCTTGTCGCGGATATTTCGCAGTGCGCGCGAGTGGCGCCAAATCGTGTCAGCCGCCAGGGCCCTCGCCCCGGCCCTGACCTCGGCCGTCGCCGCTGGCGGGGCTCTCAATAACGCGCGGCGCCGGGCGCGCGCGTCCTACCACGCGGACGAACTCGTTTCTGGTCAGCACCCCATTGCCGTCGGTGTCGTAATCATTGAAGCGGGCGCGGATTTCGTGATCGAACTCCTCGCGGGTGATGATGTTGTCGACATTGCGATCAAAGTCCAAACGGTAAGGACCCATTTGTTGGCCGCCCAAAACCGCGTTGGCCCAGTTCTGAAATTCGATCGGCTCCAATTTTCCGTCATGATTGGTGTCGGCGCGATTGAATTCGCGTGCGATGCCGGCGGTGAGCTCATCTTGCGAAACCGCCAAGTCGCCATTGGTGTCAAAGCTCACAAACATCATCACATCGGCTGACAAGAGCGCATGAATGGGTTCGTTAGCGTGATCCTGGCCAGGGGTTGGGCCGGTGGCGCAAGCGTCGAGCCCGATCAGGGCGCAGACCGCGGTCAATTCCCTCAAACCCATGCGATCTTCCTTTCTGCGGGCGCTGAGCGCCTAAGCGGTCATCAAAAGCGGGCGACCTGGGCGTTCTCAAGGCGGGCCCCCCTCGCCCCTTGACCAAGTTTGTCCCAAACCTGGCGCCGCCAAAGTTTGGCACAAGTCCGCCACGCGCGCTCGCTAGATTTTTTGACAAATTCGGCACACATCCAAATCATGACCTTGGAGGACCCGCATATATTGGTGGTCGACGACCATCGCGAGATACGCGAATCGTTGGCGCTATTCCTACGCAAGAACGGTCGCCGCGCCACCGCCGTGGAAAGCGCGGAAACCGCGCGCAAGGCCATCAAGGAGAACCGGATAGATCTGGTCATCCTCGACATCATGATGCCCGGCGAGGACGGGCTTTCGCTTTGCCGCCATATCCGCGAAAGCAATCATATCCCGGTCATCCTTTTATCGGCCCGCGCCGAGGACGTCGATCGCATTATCGGCCTTGAGGTCGGCGCCGACGATTACGTGGTGAAGCCGTTCAATCCTCGCGAATTATTGGCGCGTATAGATGCGGTGCTGCGACGCACCCACGCATTGCCGCCCGACACCCAGACCCCGACCGGAGAGGCGCTAAGGTTTGATCGTTGGACGCTGCGGGTCGCCGAGCGCGAACTGGTTGACGACGCCGGCAACATGCATGAGTTGAGCACCGGCGAGTATCGCCTGCTGCTGACCTTTCTGCAGCGCCCCAAAATTGTGCTGACGCGCGACCAGCTCCTGGACCTCGCCTTCGATCGCGGCGCTGATGTGTTTGACCGCGCCGTCGACACCCAAGTGAGCCGGCTGCGCCGCAAGATCGAGGTTGATCCGCGCTCGCCGAAATTGATCAAAACAGTTTGGGCCGGCGGGTATGTGTTCACTGCCCCTGTTGAAAAGGCGTGAAGCTTACGCCCTTTAATACGCTTACCGGGCGGCTGGTGCTGGTCACCATCGCTGCAGTGATGGTGTCGTACGCAATCTCATTGGCGTTTTTGTCCAACGAAAGGGGCGCAGCGTTGCGGCGCGCTGCAGAGACCGCCGTCGTCGAGCGTGTAGACTATACCGCCGAGCGCCTGCGCGCGACGTTGCCGGCCGGGCGCCCATCGATGGCCCAATCCATCCACGATTTTGGCATCCAATATCGCGTCGACGCGCGACCCAGCATAACCAGCAACGACAACAACGCCGCCAGCGGGCGCATCGCAGCCGCACTCGCCGAACGATTGGAGGGCGCGGCCGTGTTTGCGCAGGCGCGCACCATCAATGTCGCTTCCCACTACCCCCATCGCCGCCAACCCCACGAGGAAGACAACGATCCCCGCGCCGGGGCCCCGCCCGACGAGGACGGCGGTTGGCGTCCAGCCCCGCCCGAGGCCGATCCCGGCGCGGTTTTTCAGGTGACCGAGGTTTCGATCGCGGTAAACCTTGGGGCCAATTCTTGGCTGGATGCGCGCGCGCGATTGCCCGGACCCCGCCCCGCCCCATTGAGCGTGCTGGTCGGCGCCTTCGTGGCGATTGTATTGGTCGGCGCCGGCGCAGCTCTCATCTCACGCCAAATCGGGCGTCCATTGGCCAAGCTCGCCGACGCCGCCCAGGCTCTGGGGTGGGGCCAAACCAATGTCACCGCCCCGGTCAGCGGACCCGACGACGTACGCCGCGCCTCGTTGGCCTTCAACGCCATGGCGGAGCGGCTTGGCCGCCAACTCAATCGGCAGCGGCAAATGTTGTGGGCGCTCAGCCATGACTTGCGCACGCCGATTACCGCGCTTCGCCTACATGCCGAACTGATCGAAGACGAGGCCGCGCGCCAGCGTTTGCTGGCGCCGCTTGAGGAAATGGAGCGCTTGACCGAGCAAGCGCTTTCACTGGCGCGCGCGGGGGCAAGCGAGGAAGCGCGGGTTTCGGTGAACCTCTCCGATCTGGCTCGGACGCTCGCCGGCGAAATGCTGGACATGGGCCTCAATGTGTCCGTTGAGGCCCCTTCGCCGGTGATCGTCGAGTGCCGCCCCAGTGAAATTGCCCGCGCGCTCCGCAATCTTGCCGAGAACGCCGTGAAATATGCCGGCGGCGGCGTCATTTGCGTGCGCCGCCTGGAAAGCGGCGAGGCGGAGGCGGAAGTCAAGGATGAAGGGCCAGGCGTCGCCGAAGCGCAATTGCCGCGCCTTGCTTCACCCTTCTTCCGCACCGATGAGGCGCGCTCTGGGGCGCATGGGGCAGGACTTGGCTTGGCGATTGCGCAGGCCATCGCTGACGGACATGGCGGGCGCTTGACGCTCTCCAACCGCTCCCCAAGCGGCTTCAGCGCAAAGATCATCTTACCGGCTTGAAGATCCGGGCGATCGCAAAGGAAGACGACGATGCGTATGGGTTGGACGATGGCGGCTTTGGCGCTGGGTGTTTGCCCCCAAGCCTTGGGGCAAGATCCCCATCCCCACTGGCGTGCGCCCAACCTCTTCATCAGCCCCATGGGCGAAACGTTCCGCGGCAACGCTGACCACACCGGCCTGGAGCTTTGGTTTGCGGAAGCTGACGCTAACCACGACGGGCGCATCTCGCTTGGGGAATTCATCGCCAACGCTCAGGCCATCTTCGCGCGCATCGACGCCAACGGCGACGAGGCCGTCACCTCGCTTGAGGCGACCGCCTATTGGCGCGCCAACGCTCCTGAGGTGCTCAATCGCGCCGCCGAGTTCGAGACCCCGGTCGAGGCCGACCAACCCAGCAGCCGCCAAGACCATTCAGACCCCGATCTCGACGGGGGACCGCGCTATGACGATAATGTCGAGCATCGGCTCGATGGGGCAAATCATGGCGAGTTTGCACCACCGCGTGGCGAAGGGGCCCAGCGTTATGGACTTCTGGGCGATGCTGAACCGATCATGTCGTGCGACGCCAATCTCGACGGCCGCGTCACCAAAACCGAGTTCGAACAGTGTGCGCAACGCCGCTTCGTGGCGCTCGACGCCAACCACGACGGCTTTTTCACCCTAGATGAAGCCCATCTTTGGATTATGCGGGCACACGCCGAACATTGAAGCCCCGCGCCCGCAATTGCGCGATTAGCCCATCGCGCCCAAGCAAGTGCCCAGCCCCAACGGCTACGAATTCGGTTCCCGCTCCGCGCATGTGTTGCGACAGAGCTTCCACCCACACATCATTGCGCGCCTTGAAGAGCGCCTGATAGAGCTGAGGAAACCCCCGACGCATGTCCGAGAGCACGACCCGTTCGAGCGTCGCCACATCGCCGCGCTCCCAGGCGCGGGTCATCTCAGCAATTGCGCGCGGACCTTGGTCGGCCTCGTCGATGGCGTCCAACAGCAACTGACGCTGCAATTCGGGGCTCAAATGCGCCAGAAAGCCTAGCTGTTGGTCGATCGTCTCGAAACCATGCATGTGCTTGCCGTGGGCGTCGCCATAAGCATCGATGTCGCGATCGACGCCAGATTGGGGATCGTAACCGGCGCGCACGATGGGCAGAAAGGTCAACACCAGCGCAGCGCGCCAGGCCTGCATGCGTTCAAGTGCGGCCGGGCTTGCGCCCAAGCGCTCCTCTAGGGTTCTCAAGCGGGCATTCTGCGCGCCGGTGAGCCAACTAGAGAGCGGATGGTCGGGCAGCGCTTGGCCCAAGCGTTCGGCTAAAGCCGCCCCTTCCGCGTCGCTTTGCGGGGTTGTCTCGATTTCGGTCCAAACATCGCTCGCCGCATCAAGCGCGGCGTGTGCGTTCGGCCCACCCCAGTCGGCGCCGGCGGGGCGCACATGCACGGTGCCAAACAAATAGATGGTCGCATGGGCGTCGCGCATCACATAGAGAGCAGGAAAAACCGGCCGCGGCTTGTGCGGTTGGGCGCACGCTGCTGCGCTCGTCAGCATAAGGAGCGCCGCCGCCAGCAAGGATTTCAGCATCAGCGCCCTCACCGCCAGGGCGCGAAATGCTTGGAAAGTTTCAAACCCTGCCCTTGATAGTTGGAGCCCGCCTCGCCGTAGAGGCGATCGACCGGTCCAGATAGCGGTTCAAACACCAGCTTGCCGACAGGTTGGCCGTCCTCGACAAAAAACGGCACATCACGCGAGCGCACTTCAAGCACGGCGCGGCCTCGGTGCGGCGCGACGCCAAAGCCTGGATCGAAAAAGCCCGCATAATGGGCGCGGAATTCCCCGAGCTCCGGCCGGATCGGCGCCATCTCGGCAGCTTCATCGGGGGGGATCAATACATCTTCTTTCGACGCAAAGATGTAGAACTCGCCTGGATCCAACACCACCCGTCCGCGTTGGGCTTGCATCGGCTCCCAAAAGTCTCGGGCGTCATAGGCTGCTATGCGATCCACATCGATGACCCCTGAGTGGCGCTTGGCGCGAAATCCGACTGGACCCTTGAGCGATAAGTCCATGCTGAAATCAATTTCGCGCTTCGGATGCGGGGGGCCGCGGCGCAACCGCACTTGGCTTAAGCGCGTGCCCGTGCGCACCAAAACTGAAAACGTGCACGGGCTGATCTCAGCCCACATCGGCCCGTGATAGCCAAGCGGCACGTGGTCAAACGATGTGGCTTGGTCGAGAATGAGCCGGGTGAACACATCGATACGACCGGTTGAGCTCTTCGGATTGGCCGCGCCATGAATGTGAGCCGGCAGCGCCAGTTCTTCTTGCACCCGCACCAGATAAACGCAGCCCGTCTCCAACACCGCGCTTTGGGTCAGATCGATCTTGTGCATCACCAATTCGTCGTCGAGGCGATCCTCAACGCGCGCGCCAGCGCCGGGCAGAAAGCTGGCGCGCAAGCGAAATGCGGTTTCCCCCAGCCGCAGATCGATGCTGGCGGGCTGCACTTGATCGTCGAGAAAGCGCCGATCGGCGGCGATCCAACCTTGCTTGATCGCGCGCTTGATTTCGCTATCGGACATGACCCCGTGCTGGGTCGTCATCGGCTTCCGGCCTTTCCCTTGGCTCTTGCTGGCCTGCGCCGCAGCGTTTGTCCAGGAGGCCATGGCGCGCGGCCCGGACGGGGGCTAGAACGGCCCCATGTACGAACAAGAAACCGACGGCATGGTTGTGCGGGTGGAGCCCAACTTTCTCGCCGCGGAATCAGCGCCCGATGAGGGACGCTACGTCTGGGCCTACACCATCGAGATCGAAAACCGTTCCGAAGCTGCCGTGCAGCTCATCTCCCGCTTCTGGCGCATCACCGATGAGAACGGCTTCACCCAGGAGGTGCGCGGCCCAGGCGTGGTCGGCGAGCAACCGGTGATCCATCCTGGACGCAGCTTCCGTTACACCAGCGCCTGCCCGCTTGGCGCCCCTTCCGGGGTCATGATGGGCGCTTATTCCATGCAGCGCGTGCACGATCTTTCCGCCTTTGAAGTGGCTGTGCCGTTGTTTGCGCTTGAAAGCCCTTACCACACGAGGCTCGCCAACTGATGCCCCATCCAGCTTTTGCAGAGGCCATGCGTCGGGTCGTCAGCGGTCAAACCGAGGCCAAATCGGTAATCGTCATCGACGCCCCCCCGGCTGGCGAAATCGGCGAACCCGGCTTGGGCGGCTTGTACGAGATTTGGCACGAAGCCCTAGCTGAGAAGCTCGATCCCCATGACGGGCGCGATCGCGGCGAGACGGAACCGGCGCTCTCGCCTTCGCGGGGCTGTGTCAAAGTGCGCTGGTTCGTGATCGAACCAGCCCCGGAAGGCGCGCCCGCAGCGCTCATCAAACAAGCCGCGCGCGCACGTTTCGCGCAGTTTCACGCTGAGACGCATTTGCGAGATCAGGACCGCCATCCGGCCATGCACCAGACCGACACGCTCGACATCATCTGCCTCTTAGAAGGCGAGGCCTCGCTTATCCTCGATGATGGCGAGACCAGACTAAAGCCCGGACAAGTCGTCATCCAACGCGGCGTCAGCCACGCCTGGACCGCCCATGGCGGTCCAGCCTTATTGCTTGCGGTGCTGATCGATCGCGCAATGGCGTGAGTTCAATGACAGACGCCGCGGCCTTTTGAGCCGCGGCGTGTCCGGCACGCGCATCTACATCGCAAAGCGGGTGAGCCGGCGCAATTCGTCTGGCGGCGCTAGGCGACGCTTCTTGGCTTGGCTCGGCTGGTAGGCAAGGCGCGCATGATCGGCGCAATAGGGCCCGCCCAGCGCAGCGCGGCCGCAGAACGCGAAGTTCGCATCGGTTGGATCGCCGATGGGATACTTGCACATGCTCTCATTGAGCGAGAGCACGGTGGCGGTCTTGCCGTCCTCGAACTTGATCGGCTCAAGGTCAGGAATGACGACATGAGGCACGCTTGAGGGCATCCGCAGACGCGGCGCCATCGGTCCAATGATGCGAGGCCGGGCATTGCGCACCGGCCGCTTGGCGGGCCGTGAAGGCGTCGCCCGGCCGGCCAGGCCCAGGCGGTGAACCTTGCCGATCACGGCATTGCGGGTGACCCCGCCCAATTGTTTGGCGATCTGGCTGGCCGACAGGCCCTCCGTCCATAGCTTCCGCAGCAGCGCTACGCGCTCTTCAGTCCAACCCATATGCAAGCCCCTTTTGCCCATGGCCCCATCCTTCGACGGAGTGACCTAATGAAGGCATTTTTATGCTCATTTTGTCAACTAATAGGATCGTAAGAAGTGTGGATACACTATATGATGTGGTGTTCGCGCAGGAGGGGTACCGACTCATCCACATCTTGCCAAGCGGCTGTTCACGCCCTCGTGTCGCATTATCTTCGCACAAACCGTGTCTTACGAGTTTGCTCGGGTTAACCAGCACCCCCAACGATTAACAATTTATGAAAGGCCCGTTCTGGTTATGGACACCGGCGTTTCTGTCGCCGCCATCACATCGCGCCACTACGGGCGCATCAATTGGCTTGGCCTCAAAACCTTAGTGGAGCGCGAGATCAAGCGCTTCTTGAAAGTCGGCGCCCAGACAGTTTTTGCCCCTCTCGTTCAGACGCTTTTGTTCATGATGGTGTTTGGATTTGTGCGCGGCGGCTATTGGCCCGGCACCACCCGCCATTATGTCGACGGGCTGGCTGCGGGGTTGGTTATGATGTCGGTGTTGTCGAACGCATTTCAAAACGCGTCGTCCTCGATCGTGATCGCCAAAGTGCAAGGCAACGCCGTTGATTTTCTGATGCCGCCCTTGTCGGCGCTGGAATTGACCATCGCCTTCATCATTGGCGCGGCCGTGCGGGGCCTGCTGGTGGGCGTTGTAAGCTTGTTGGCCATTGCATGGATGGCCAACGTCATCCCGCAATACCCGCTGATTGCACTCTATTATGCGATCGTCGCGGCGATGATTTTTGGGGCCATTGGTTTGATCGGCGGCGTGTGGGCCGACAAATTCGATCACCTCGCGGCGGTCACCAATTTCATCATAGTGCCGCTCACCTTTCTGTCCGGCACCTTCTATTCCACCAGCGTTCTGCCCGAACCGATCCGCTCGTTCTCGCACTTTAATCCGGTGTTTTCGCTGATCGATGGTTTCCGCTTTGGCTTTATCGGTCACGCCGATGCGCCTTTGTGGCGGGGCGCTTTGGCGTCGCTGGCGCTAGCGCTTACGCTTTGCTGGGCTTGCTGGGCGATGATCAAGAGCGGCTATCGGCTGAGAAGCTAGCAGCGTTGCTCTGCCCTTTGTGAAAAGAAGCGCGCGCTGACCAAAGCGCCCGTTAATGGGCAAACCCAAATCCAACGCTCCAAGCCTTGGGCCTAGCTCAGCGCCTTCGCCAACATCGGCAAGAACACGTCCATGCGATAGTCGACGTCCATGTGGTCGTCGTCGAATTCTTGATAAAAGTGGTCGATCTGGGCGGCTTTGAGTTTTCTTACAAACCGGCGCATGCCGAGATGGATGCGGAAATTGTCGTGGTCGCCGCAATCCATATAGATGAGTTTCAACTTTCTGAGCTCATCGCCCTTCTGGTCGAACATCACGACCGGATCATGCGCCATCCAATTATCCCAGCGCGTAGCAATGAATTCCCCGGTATGAGGATCAAGCGGCAGGCGCATGCTCTTAAACTGGCTGGGATCCGGATCGTAAAAGGCGCTCTGGGCAAGATCCATCATCGTCATCATATCGCGAAAGCCGATTTTCTTCTTGGCGAGGACCGCCTTCCAGTAGCGTTCGATCGAATAGTCGTGGCGGGCAAGCAATGCGAGGTCATCCAAGAGCGGCCCGGTATAGAGCGCATCAAATCCCATATCGCCGGAATTGATCGAGATGGCGTCCCAAAAGTCGGCGCGGTGCAGCCCGTGCCACGCCGCGCCATAACCGCCCGAGCTTTTGCCAAACAGCCCGCGCCGGCCTTTGCCGCCGCAATTGAATTTCTGCTCCACAAACGGCACGATCTCCTCGCAGAGATAATCGCCGTAGCGGCCGGTGCCGATGCTATTGAGATATTGGTTGCCAAACAGGCTGGTGAAGCAATCAGGAAACGCCACCACCGCGCGCGCCATGCCCTCATCGGCAAGCCGATCTAGTCTTTCAGCGACATTCTCGGCGGTGGGGTTCCAGTTCAGGTGCGCAAGCGCTGAGCTATTGTAGCCCTTGAGATCGACCAGCACCGGCAGGCTCTCGGCCGGCTTCCAATTGGGCGGCGTCCAAACAATGAGGTCGCGCACGCTCGGATCGGCAAGCGGGTTGGCTTGCAACACGTCGGATTTGTGAACCATGCGGTGCAGTTCGCCGCGCGGGTGGGTGAAATCGCGTCTCATCAAAGGGTGATGGTCCCAAGTCCTTGACCTGGCAAGCCGCACGGCTCACATACGCGCCTTTGCCAAAAGCCGAAGAGCGCGAAATGCCTGCCGCTGAAAGCCATATTCTTCCCGTCTACAATCCCCCCGAGCAGTTGTTCGTTCGCGGCGAAGGCTGCTGGATCTGGGACGACAAGGGCGAGAAATATCTCGATTGCATCGCCGGCATCGCCGTCGACGCGCTGGGCCACGCGCCGCCGGTTTTGGTGGGCGCTCTGACCGAACAGGCGCGCAAGCTCTGGCACACCTCCAACATGTTTCGCATCGCCGGCCAAGAAGAGCTTGCCGCCAAATATTGCGCCCACTCGTTTGCCGATGTCGTGTTCTTCACCAATTCAGGCACCGAAGCGATAGAGGGCGCGCTAAAGACGGTGCGCAAATATCATACCGCGAACAATCATCCTGAACGCGTCGACATCATCGGCTTTCAAGGCTCATTCCACGGCCGTTCCTATGCCGCGATCAACGCCTCGGGCAATCCCGGTTATCTGGAGGGCTTTGGCCCGCGCTTGCCCGGTTTTGCGCAGGCGCCGTTCGGCGACATCGACGCGGTGAAGGCGCTGATTTCATCGACTACAGCAGGCATCATCATCGAGCCCGTGCAAGGCGAAGGCGGCGTGCGTTGCGCGCCCGACGGCTTCCTTAAGGCCTTGCGCCAACTCGCAGATGAAAACGGGTTTTTGCTGATCTTCGACGAAGTGCAATCGGGCGCAGGCCGCACCGGCAAGCTCTGGGCGCACGAATGGGAGGGCGTCACGCCCGATGTCATGGCGGTCGCCAAAGGCGTCGGCGGCGGTTTCCCAATGGGAGCGTTCTTAGCTACCCGCGAGGCCGCCAAAGGCATGGTCAAGGGCGTGCACGGCACGACTTTTGGGGGCAATCCGCTGGCCATGGCGGTCGGCAATGCATGCTTTGATGAATTGTCGAAACCTCAATTTCTGGAGCGGGTGCGCCAAATCTCAAATCATCTGGGCCAAGCCCTTGAAGGCGTGAAAGACCGCCATCCTGACCTGGTCGTCGAGCTTCGCGGCAAGGGTCTGCTGCGCGGCTTGAAACTGACCATCGATCCCAAACCGCTGCAGGCAAGGCTGCGCGGGCGCAAAGTGCTGGTCGGGACCGCCGGCGACAATGTGCTGCGCCTGGCGCCGCCGTTGATCATCGAGGAAGCCCAAATTAGCCAAGCGATTGGCGCCATCGACGCAGTGCTTGGCGAACATATGGCGCAAGCCAGCGCATGAAGGCGAGCGCGTGAACGGACGTCACTTTCTCGACATTGCGCCGCTTTCCAAGCCCCAGCTGCGCGCCATCTTGGATGAAGCGCATCGGCGCAAGCGCGAGCGCGAAGGCTTGCCCAAAGCGCGCCCCGACGGCGACAAGCCCCTCGACGGCTGCGCCCTGGCGATGATCTTTGAGAAGGCCTCAACCCGCACACGCGTCTCCTTCGAAATCGGCATGGCCCAACTCGGCGGCGTCAGCCTGATGCTGAGCGCTGAACAAACCCAGCTCGGGCGCGGCGAAACCGTGGAAGACACCGCGCGTGTGCTCTCACGCATGGTCGACATCGCCATGCTGCGCACCAATGCCCACCAAACCCTCCTGGATTTTGCGGCGGCGGCGACGATTCCCGTTGTGAACGGGCTCACCGACTTTTCCCACCCGGTGCAAATTCTAGCCGACCTGATGACCATCGAAGAGCGCATCGGCGATGTCAGGGGCAAGACCATCGCCTGGATCGGCGACGGCAACAATGTGTGCCTGAGCTTTATCCAAGCGGCGCCGAAATTTGGATTCAAGCTGGCCATCGCCACCCCGCCTCTTTACGCGCCAAAGACCCAAGAGATCGCCGCCGCCCGCGCAGCGGGCGGCGAGATCGCCGCTCTCAGCGACGCCAAGGCCGCCGTCGCCGGCGCAGACGTGGTTGTCGCCGACACTTGGGTGTCGATGGGCGACCTCGACAGAGACGCGCGCCTTTCGGCTTTCCCGCCTTATGTGGTGGACGATGCGCTGATGGCGCGCGCCAATTCAAACGCGATCTTCCTGCACTGCCTGCCCGCTCACCGCGGCGAGGAAGTTTTAGCCTCGGTTATTGATGGGCCCCAATCAGCCGTGTTTGACGAAGCCGAGAACCGCATTCACGCGCAGAAGGCTGTGCTGCTCTGGTGCTTGGGCAAGCTGTGAGCACGCCTTACAAAGCGGCGATGTCGGACGACATCGTCGCCCCTTTTAGTCTCGATGATGCGCCGGTGCGCGGGCGCATCGTGCGCTTGGGGCCAGCAGCGCTTGATCCCATTCTGCGTCGCCACGATTATCCCCCGCCCGTGGCCATGCTTTTGGGAGAGGCGCTCTGCCTGGCGGCGTTGACCGCCTCGCTTTTGAAGGCCGAGGGGCGTTTGATCGTGCAGGCGCAGGGCCAAGGACCGGCGCCGCTCTTGGTGGCCGAACACGGCGCAGGCGGGGCGTTGCGCGGTTATGCGCGCATTGCCGAGGGCGCTTTGGCCTCGTTGCAGCGTGCGCAACGGCGTCCCCCCGCCGCGTTATTGGGGGCGGGCAATCTGGTGATCACCCTTGATCAAGGCGACCAGAAGCCAACCTATCAAGGCGTGGTGGCGCTCGCGGGCGACACCTTGGCGGCGTGCGCGGAGAATTATTTCCGCGCCAGCGAGCAGACCGACACCGGCATTCGCTTGGCGGTCGGTGAAGTTGTGACCGGCGATGCGCGGCTCTGGCGCGCCGGCGGCGTTCTCATGCAGCGCCTTGCAAGCGATGAGGCGCGCGGCGACACCAGCGAGGATTGGGCGCGCGCCTCGGCCTTGTTTGCCTCGCTGAGCGACGCCGAGCTTGTCGATCCCGCCTTGCCCGCTGATCGACTGCTTTACCGCCTCTTCCACGAGGAAGGGGTGCGCATGGGCGAGACCCAAGGGCTCAGCGATATCTGCACTTGCGACGAAACGCGGCTGAGCAATGTGCTGCGCCGCTTTCCCGCCAATGAACTCTACGAGCTCATCGAACCAGATGGGCTATTGCATGCGCGCTGCCAATTTTGCTCGCGCACCTATCTCATCGCCCCCGATAGCGTGGGCGGTTAGGCGTCCGCGGCTTCCGCTTCCAACGCGTAGCCCGCGCTACGCACGGTGCGGATCGGATCGCTCTCCTGGCCTTCCATCAGCGCCTTGCGCAAGCGTCCGATGTGCACATCGACGGTGCGCGCTTCGACATAGACGTCTGAACCCCAAACCGCGTCCAGCAATTGCTCGCGGCTGAACACCCGACCCGGGTGCTGCATGAAGTGGTCGAGGATGCGGAACTCGGTCGGGCCCAAATGTACTTCGCGGGGGCCGCGTTTCACGCGGTGCGCCACCCGATCCATAATGATGTCGCCGCAGCGCACCTTGTCATCGGCCAGCGCTGGACGAATGCGGCGCATGACCGCGCGTATGCGCGCCAGCAATTCGCCCATCGAAAACGGTTTGGTGACATAATCATCGGCGCCAGTATCCAATCCGCGCACGCGGTCGGTTTCTTCACTGCGCGCAGTGAGCATTACAATCGGGGTGTTGCGGGTTTCTTGTCGTGCGCGCAGGCGCCTGCAAACCTCAACGCCCGGCGCCTTGGGAAGCATCCAATCGAGCAGCACCAGGTCGGGCGGGCTCTCTTCTGCGGCCACCAGCGCTTCTTCGCCGTCGCCGGCAAGCGACACCCGGTAGCCTTCCTTCTCAAGATTGTACTTGAGCAGCTCAGCGAGCGCGCCTTCGTCTTCAACGACCAATACGTGGGGAGGTTTGGGCATCGATGCTTATCCGTCGCTGGGCTCAACGTCTCCACGCGGACGTTGCGTGGCGATTTCCTCGCCGGTGACGAGATAGTGGATATGCTCGGCGATGTTGGTGCTGTGGTCGCCGATGCGCTCGATATTCTTAGCGATGAACATGAGGTGTGCGCCGGAGCTGATGGTGCGCGGATCTTCCATCATGTAAGTCAGCAATTCGCGAAACAGCGAATTGTAGTGGGCGTCAATATTGTCGTCCTGGAACCACACGCCCACCGCGGCTTGCACGTCGCGGGTGGCGTAGGCGTCGAGCACCTGATTGAGGTGAGCGGCGGCGATCTTGCCCATGCGCTCAACGCTGCGCATGAGCCCAATCGGTTCGCTTTGGTTGAGGATGAGCGCCCGCTTGGCGATGTTTTTCGCCAGATCGCCGACCCGCTCGAGTTCACTGGCGATGCGCCAGCCGGTCAGCACCACGCGCAAGTCGCTGGCGAAAGGCTGGCGCAGCGCAAACAGCTTGATGGCGCGGCGCTCGATTTCGGTTTGCGCCGCGTCGATCTTCACGTCGCGCTCGATCACCGCTTGCGCAAGCGTGGTGTCGCGGCGCGCGATAGCGGTCAGGCTGTCATTGACCGCGGCCTCAGCCAGGCCGCCCATGCGCTGCACCTCCTGGGTGAGCGCATCCAATTCTTCGGTGAAAGCTTTGACTGTGTGATCAGGCATACTGGACTTTACCCGGCGAGCGAGCGCCGGGGCAGCTGACGATTTGGGTTGTGAAGTCGCCACTGGCGTCAGCCGAACCGGCCGGTGATGTAGTCCTGGGTACGCGAGTCACGGGGATTGGTGAAGATTTCCTCTGTCGATCCGGTCTCCACCAGCTTGCCGAGGTGGAAGAACGCGGTCTTCTGCGACACCCGAGCAGCCTGGGCCATCGAGTGGGTGACGATGATAATGCAGTAGTTTTCCCGCAATTCGTCGATCAATTCTTCGACCTTGGCGGTGGCGATGGGGTCAAGTGCCGAGCACGGCTCGTCCATCAGAATCACGTCAGGGTTCACCGCCACGGTGCGGGCGATCACCAGGCGCTGCTGCTGGCCCCCCGAGAGCCCCACCCCGGCATGGCTCAAGCGATCCTTGACCTCGTCCCAGAGCCCGGCGCGCCGCAGCGATTTTTCAACAATCTCGTCAAGCTGAGCCTTGCTCTTTACAGCGCCATGAATGCGCGGACCGTAAGCGACGTTATCGTAAATCGATTTCGGGAACGGATTGGGCTTTTGGAACACCATGCCCACCCGCGAGCGCAGCACCACCGGATCGACGTCGCTTGCATAGGCATTCTTGCCTTCGATCTCGAGCCGGCCGGTAACCCGGCAGCCGTCGATCGTATCGTTCATGCGATTAATGCAGCGCAAAAACGTCGACTTGCCGCAGCCCGAGGGGCCGATGAAAGCGGTGACGGCGCGATCAGGGATATCGATGGAGACGTCGAAAAGCGCCTGCTTGGCGCCGTAGAACACATTGATGTCGCGGGCGCTCACTTTGATCGGAGCGCCAACGATGGAGCCGGACTGAAGGCTCACGGAAGGCGCCGGCGCCAACGCCGGCGGCAGCGAGCGTTCCGCGCCTGACGCAACATAGTCCTCGGCCATGCAGCACCCTCTTTGATGGCAATGGGCGTGCGCGTGGCCCGCGCCCATCCCGAGCCTGGCGAGCTCTTAAGTGGGTTTCGTGACACTGATATGAAAAGCGGCGTCAATCCTGCTCTGCCAATTCGACGAAAGCGACGAACGCTGACCCCCTACCAGGTTGACTTTCCACGAGAAATCCACCGCGATGGCGGTTGATGATGTGTTTCACGATGGCCAGACCTAGCCCGGTCCCGCCCTTGTCGGCGCCCTCTTCACGCTCGACGCGAAAAAAACGCTCGCCAAGACGCGGCAGGAAACGCCGGGCGATGCCTGGGCCGGTGTCTTCAACCCGTACATAGGCATAAGAGCGATTGGCCGCCGGACCCGGCGACTGGACGATGATGCGGCCTGCATCCAGCCATTGGCGGCCAGCCTTGGCCATGACCTCGTCGCGGTCGCCCGCGGCGGCGACGCTGACCACCACTTTGCCGCCCGCGGGCGTGTATTTAAGCGCATTATCAACCAGGTTTTCGACCACTTGGGTGAGTTGGAAGCGATCGCCAATCACCGGCACCGGGGTGGGCGGCAAGTTAAGATCGATGGCCACGCTGCGCTCGTTGGCGACGGTTGCGAGCGAATCCACGCTTTCACGGGCAGCAATTGCCAGATCGGCGCGGTCTGAGGGCGGCACGTGTTCGTCCAATTCAATGCGCGAAAGCGAGAGCAAGTCCTCGATGAGCCGGCGCATCCGGTCAGCCTGCACCTGCATCATCTTGAGGAAACGGTCGCGCTCTTCGGCGTTCTCGCGCGCGGGGCCGGCGATGGTTTCGATGAGCAGCGTCAGCGAAGCCAATGGCGTGCGCAGCTCATGGCTCGCATTGGCGAGGAAATCGGCGCGCATGCGTTCGGTGTTGATGCGCGCTGTTTGATCATGAAACACCAGCATGGCCGCGCGTTCTTGTCCCCAAGTCAAGGGCGCCACATAGCACCGGGTGTGACGTTCTACCTGGGCGCCGCTTTCGTATTCGACCGCGCGCGTTGCGCCCTCTCGCACCGCTGCTTGGGCAGCGTCGAGCACGTCTGGATGGCGCAAGATCGAGGACAGAAATTGTCCAGTTGTATGTACGCCTAGCTGGCGTTGGAGCGCCTCGTTTGACCCCGCGATCCGGCCTTCAGCGTCCATCAGCAAGGCCGGGTCGGGCAGCGCTTCCAGCAATGGCGCCAGATCGGCGATGCCGATGATTTCCAGTTCCGCTGACGCTGAAAGCCCTTGCGGCTGCTCGCGGAACGTCGACCAGGCCCAAAATCCCGCCGCGGCGGCGAGCGCCATCCAGAGCGCGCCCACCGGAGCGGCGGCGAAAGCGGCGAGACCTGCAACAACGGCAAGCGCGGCGGCCCCCCATACCGGGACTGGCACGCGGTCAATGCGCCAACGCGCCGCAAGCGTGCGCTCAAGATGGGTCATGGACTGGCAGCCGCTGACTTAGGCGAGCCCTAAAGCCCAAGCAAGGCAAGGCCGCTACGCCAACTGCGCAAGTGCGAAGGAAATTCGTCGGAAGATCGCTTGCAATCGTCGCAAATCTGCGCCTTCGGGCCCGGTGTGCAACCGCCAGGGTGGCTGAATGGATCGCCATCCGCCAGGCTTGGCTCTATAGCGAGGCCTCCGGGGATGGGCGGCCCAACCAAGGGGCTCGCTGCGACAGGTTTCAGGAGGACGTGAATGATTGTGATGACACGCCGCGCCATGGGTGCGTCGAGCTTTGCGCTGTTAGCGGGTTGCGCGACCCAGGCAGCGCCGCCGCCTGCGCCCGCCGCGCCCGCTGCACCGGTCCCGCACGCCGCCATCGGCGCTTGGGGCGTCAATCTTGACAATCGCGATGCGAGCGTGAAGCCGGGCGACGATTTCTTCAAATACGCCAACGGCGCCTGGCTGAAAAACACCCAGATCCCCGCTGACCGCACCCGCTGGGGCGCCTTCGACATCTTGCGCGACAAATCCGACCACGACACCCGCGCGATCATCGAAGATTTATCCCAGCACGGCGGGGCGCCTGGCTCGAGCCAACAAAAAGTCGCCGACTTCTACAATGCCTACGTCAATCAAGACGCCATCGATGCGCTCGGCGTAGCGCCCATGCAACCCGAACTCGATCGCGTAAAGGCGCTGCAAAACCATGAACAGGTCATCCGCTTCATGGCCGACCCCGCGGTCGCCACCGACGCCCCAATCGCGCTTTTCATCGATCTCGATGAGCACAATCCCGACCGCTACATCCCGCAAATGACGCATGCAGGCTTGGGCTTGCCGGATCGCGATTATTATCTGCGCTCCGACAGCAATTTCCCGCAACTGCGTCAGCAATACGAAGCCCACATCGCGCGCATGCTGGGGCTGGTGAACCAGAGCGATGCGCCCGCCAAAGCCCATCGCATCATGGCGCTCGAAACCCAGATCGCGCAGCATCACTGGCCGCGCGCTGACCGGCGCGACCGCACCCGCACCTACAATTTGAAGCGGCGCGCTGAAGTTAAGGCCATCTATCCGCAATTCCCATGGGACGCAGCCTTCGACGCGTGCGGTCTCGGAGCCCAAGACGAGGTGGTCATCTCCGAACTGAGCGCCATGCGCCCGTTGGCGCAGCTGTTCATGCAGACGCCGGTCTCGACATGGCGCGACTATGTGATCTGGCACCTGGTGCGCAACAATGCGCCGGTGCTGCCGCGCACCATCGATGCGGCCAATTTCGACTTCTTCGGCAAGACCCTGACAGGCCAGCCTCAGCAGCGCGAACGTTGGAAGCGCGGCGTTGACAACATCAACGCCTCGCTAGGCGAAGCGGTTGGCCAGATTTACGTGCAGCGTCATTTCCCGCCCGAGGCCAAACAGCAAATGCTGACCTTGGTGGAAAACCTGCGCAGCGGCTACGCCGACCGCATCCAGAACGCGGCATGGATGACCAGCGACACCAAGGCCAAGGCGATCGAGAAGCTCAGGCTGTTTCGTCCAAAGATCGGCTATCCCGATCGCTGGAAGGACTATAGCAGCATGGATATCCGCACCGGCGACGCTTACGGAAACACCAAGCGGGCCAGCGTCTGGCATTGGAATTTCGATCTTGCCCGGCTCGGCAAGCCCAGCGATCGCGACGAATGGGGCATGAACCCTCAAACCGTGAACGCCTACTACAATCCAACTTTCAACGAAGTGGTGTTTCCCGCCGCCATTCTGCAGCCGCCGTTCTTCGACCCCAACGCCGACTTGGCTGTCAATTACGGCGCCATTGGCGGGGTCATCGGTCACGAGATGGGGCACGGCTTTGACGACCAGGGCGCCAAATCGGACGGCCATGGCGTGCTGCGCGATTGGTGGAGCCCCGCCGACGTCACCGCCTTCAATCAGATCGTCCAAAGGCTGGCTGCGCAATATAGCAGCTACACCCCGCTGCCGGGCCTGCACGTGAACGGCCCCTTCACATCGGGCGAGAACATGGGCGACAATGGCGGCTTACAAGTCGCGCACCGGGCCTATCAAATCGCCCTCAATGGCCAAGCGCCGCCGGTGCTTGACGGGGTCAGCGCCGATCAGCGTTTCTATCTGGGCTGGGCCCAAGTTTGGGCGGCCCTCATTCGCGACGCCGCGTTGCAGCAACAAGTGCTGACCGATCCGCACTCGCCGTCGCAATATCGCTGCAACGGCACGGTGCGCAACATGGACGAGTGGTACGCTGCGTTCAACGTCCAGCCAGGCGACGCGCTTTATCTGGCGCCTGGCGATCGCGTGCACATCTGGTGACCTCGCACGGCAATTGGGCCGCCCAGACCAATTAGGCCGCCCAGAAAAGAACGCCGCCCAAAAAAGGCGGACCAGGAGGGGGGAGGAGCGCTGCTCCTCCCCCCTTTTTTTCGCCAGGTTTGGCTTGCCCCCAATAACGCGGCCTTGGCGGATCGGCGCTTTTGCAAACTTGGATGGAATTTTGCCCCGCCTCGTTGTGTTGGCGATTGCTGCTCCGTTGGGAGCGGGGGCGCGCCTTGGTCAACTCACGTGCTTGTAAGTTTCAGGTCAGGCGGACCTTTGTTGGAGGAGCGTTCAATTCGAGGGCGACCATCGCGCCATTTCTGGCGCGCGGGGTGATGTCATGCACAAGCGTGTAAAATTACTGATGGCAATCGCGGCCATTTTGTCAGCAGCGGCGCTCTCGGCGTGCGAGACGCCTTACGGTCGGATCCCAACCGGCCCCTATGGCGGGTGTCCGCGCGGCTATCACCCAGGCCCCGAACACCATTGGTGCTACCCAAACTGATGCTTTCCTAGCTGATTGGGTGGGGCAAAAAGCCCCATCAGTTTCAGCTCAGACAAAGAAGCTGCGCCGCGCGCGGCGCGGCTTCGCTTGCCGCCTAGCCGGGCGGCGTTGAACACATTGCTCAGATTGCGACAACGAGAGGCCTATGTCGGGATGGGCTCTCGTCGCCGCTTTAAACCCGCGAACAGCGCGCGGCGCCGACCCCTAAGAATTGGCGACCAAGGCGCAAAGCCAGCTAATCCCCAGAGCGCGCGCCCTCAAAGCCCCTTGGAAATCTCGTCGGTCATCTTCTTGGCGTCGCCGAACAGCATCATGGTATTGTCGCGGAAGAAGAGTTCGTTTTCGACCCCCGCATAGCCGCTGCCCATGCCGCGTTTGACGAACAATACCGTCTTGGCCTTTTCAACATCGAGGATCGGCATGCCAAATATTGGCGATTGCGGGTCGGTCTTCGCAGCGGGGTTGGTGACATCGTTGGCGCCGATGACATAAGCGACGTCGGCTTGGGAGAACTCGTTATTGATGTCTTCAAGCTCAAAAACTTCGTCATACGGCACATTGGCTTCCGCGAGCAGCACATTCATATGCCCGGGCATGCGACCCGCCACGGGATGGATGGCGTATTTCACTTCGACGCCCTCTTTCTTCAACAGGTCGGCCATTTCGCGTACGCTGTGTTGGGCTTGCGCGACGGCCATGCCATAGCCGGGCACGATGATCACCTTGCTGGCGTTCTTCATGATGAAGGCGGCGTCGTCGGCGCTGCCTTGCTTGACAGGGCGGGTTTCCTTGGCGCCGGCGGCCACCGCGCCCTCGGCCACCCCAAAGCCGCCTAGGATGACCGAGATGAAGCTGCGGTTCATGCCCTTGCACATGATGTAACTTAGGATCGCGCCCGAGGAGCCAACCAACGCGCCGGTTATGATAAGGGCGACATTTTCAAGCGTAAAACCCAGCGCCGCGGCAGCCCAGCCGGAATAGGAATTGAGCATCGACACGACCACCGGCATGTCAGCGCCGCCAATCGGAATAATAAGCAGCACGCCGATGAGCAGCGACAAACCCGCAATCGACCAGAAGTGCCAAGCAACCGTGCCGTTGCTCTCCACCATCATGATGATGAGCGCGCCGATCCCAAGACCGATGGCGATGTTGATGAGGTGACGCGCAGGCAAAATTATGGGCGCGCCGGACATATTGCCGTTCAGCTTGGCGAAGGCGATGACCGAGCCGGTGAACGTGATCGCGCCAATCGCTGTGCCGATCGACATCTCGATCAATGACTGGGTTTTGACGCCCCCTTCAGGCAGCGCGATGTGAAAACTCTGCGGCGCGTGGAAAGCCGCCGCCGCCACGGCGACGGCTGCAAGCCCCACCAAGGAGTGGAAGGCCGCCACCAGTTGCGGCATGGCCGTCATCTTGATCGAGCGCGCGGTGTAGGCGCCGACCCCGCCGCCCACCGCGATGGCCGCGCCAATAGTGACGAGTGCGGCCCCGTCCGGGGTCACCATCGCCAAGGTCGTCGCAATGGCGATAGCCATGCCGATCATGCCGTAAGTATTGCCTTGCCGGCTGGTCTCGGGGCTTGAGAGCCCGCGCAGCGCCAAGATGAACAACACCCCCGACGCCAGATAAGCGATTGCCGCCGTATTCGGATTCATCAGCCCTGCCCTAACGCCGGTAGCTGCGCCAACGCGACCAGCCCGTTAACATCGTCACCGCCGGCGCGGCGAAGAAAACAAAAGCCGCCAACAGCGGCGCCCAGCCAGAATGGGTCGCCCCCAGAAACGCCAGCACGTTGCCGAGGATTGGCACAAAGGCCAGCACAAAACCGAGGAAGGCCCAGACCACCGGGGCTTGGGCGCCAAACACGGTTTGCAGTTCGACAATGACGTAATTGATTTGCAAGATGCAGAGCGCGACCCAGGCGATGGCGATAAAACAACCCATCCCGGCGCAGCCGCCCATCTGGAACGCAAAGCGCCGCAGATCCTCGCGGGTGCGGGAACGATCGAAGGTTTGCGCGCTCACGCCTGGAGCGTCGTTGAGCCATGCGAGCGCCTGGCGGGCAGCGGCGGCCATCTCGTCGTCATTGACGCTGCTCTCCTCGCCGGCGGCGCTAACATCGGCTTCAAAGGCTTCAACATGGGGATAGATGTCGGCGATGGCGCGTGGGGCTGGGCCCGCGCGCCAGGCCTCCATGAAGCGCCGCATGAACGCCTCCGCAGAGAGACGCCCGTCAAGATAGGCCTCGATCAACGCGCGCCAGTCAGCCGCGGTCATCGATGTAAGCTCCGCTGAGCGGTCCTCACTTCTTCTCTTTCCTCTTATACATCGCCAACATGCGTTGGGTGACGAGGAAGCCGCCAAAAATATTTACCGATGCAAGCCCGACCGCAAGCGCGCCCGACCAGCGGGCGATGTCGACTTTACCAGCGTTTACGGCTGGCCCAGCAGCGATAGCGTGCGCGGAGGCTGCGATCAGCGCCCCCACTATGATCACCGAGGAAATCGCGTTGGTGACGGCCATAAGCGGGGTGTGCAGCGCTGGGGTCACCGACCAGACCACGTAATAGCCGACAAAAATCGCCAGCACGAAAATGGCCAGATAGAAGACAAACGGATCAACCATGTTGGATCCTCAAGCGGTTTCGTAAGTGGCGTCGGCGCGAATGATGCGCCCCAAAGCGTCCATTTCATGCACCTCGGCGGTGCGCTCGCCACGCTGATTGCGATAGATGAGCGTATGGCCGCGCGCGCCCACAAACAGCGCCTCAGGCGTGAAGGTCATGTCGGGCGCGCGTTCAAGAGCGCGCTCGACATAGGAGCGCAACATCGGTTTGCCGAGGATGACGCCGTCATAAGAGAAGCCGAGCGCGGTAATATAGGGAGAAGAAAATTCGATCTCATCGGAATAGAGCGCAACGATCGCCTCGATATCGTGGGCGTTCCAGGCCGCGTAATAGCGCTGGGCGAACTCGACGTCGTTCATGCGGCGCTGGCCCCCGCCAACGAGGGGTGCACAATAGCCCCGCCTTTGGTGACGAGCGCGCCCTTGATGATTTCATCGTCCCAAGCTGGGGCGAAGGCCTTATTGTCCTTGTCGGTGAGGAGCGGCAACAGCGCCAGCAGGTTGCGTGAATAAAGCGCGGACGCATCAGCCGCCAGTCGAGCCGGGAGATTGGTAAAGCCCATGATCTTCACGCCGTCGGCTTCAACCAGGCTATCGGGCTTGGACAGCGGGCAATTGCCGCCCTGGGCCACGGCCAGATCGATGATCACCGAGCCTGGGCGCATGGATTTGGCTTGCGCTTGGCTCACCAGCACCGGCGCCGGGCGGCCTGGGATCAGCGCGGTCGTGATGACGATGTCCTGCTTGGCAATGTGCTCGCTGATGAGCGCCCCCTGTTTGGCCTGGTATTGCGCGCTCATCGGCTTGGCGTAGCCGGCGGTGGTTTCGGCCTGCTTGAATTCTTCGTCCTCGACGGCGACGAACTTGGCGCCAAGCGAGGCCACCTGCTCTTTAGTCGCCGGGCGCACGTCGGTGGCGCTGACCACGGCGCCCAAGCGTCGCGCTGTGGCGATGGCTTGGAGGCCTGCCACGCCTACGCCCATGACGAAGACCCTGGCCGCGGCCACGGTGCCGGCTGCGGTCATCATCATCGGAAAGGCGCGGCCATAAAGTTCGGCCGCCTCGATGACGGCGCGGTAGCCGCTGAGGTTGGCTTGGCTTGAGAGCGCGTCCATAGCCTGAGCGCGGCTGATGCGCGGGATGAGCTCCATGGCCACAGCGTCGATGCGGGCTTTGGCGAGCGCCTCGATGGCGCCCTTGTCGCCATAAGGCTCAAGCAACGCCAGAAGGCCCGCGCCCGGCTTTATGGCGGCGATTTCGCTGCTGGTGGGGCGGCGCACTTTGACAATCAGGTCGGCGCTGGCGATGGCCCCATCGGCGGCAATCTCTGCGCCCGCGGCCTGGAATTGTTGGTCGGGGGCGCTGGCGTTGGCCCCCGCGCCGGACTGCACCACCACGCTATGGCCGAGGGCGAGAAATTTCTTCACCGTCTCGGGGACGCAGGCAACCCGCGTTTCGCCGGGGGCGCTCTCCTTCAGAACGGCGATGCGCAAGGCCTTCAGCCCATCATGCCGGCCAGAGCCGGAACCATGAGCCCGCCGAGGATGATGAGGATCCATTGCGCGACTTGGGCTGCCCAATAGACGCCCGACATCCGAAACACCAGCCCGGCTACGACGCCGATGGCGATGTAGGCGGCGACCCCTGCCCACCAACCCAAGCCGATCGCCATGGCCAGCGTCAAAAGCGCGACGAGCTCAGCGATGTGGATGCACATCCAAACGCCTGCAACCAGGAACCCATGGAAGGTTTCGCGCTGGTCCTGAATGTCGGCGCCGCCGGCATCGGTACTGGCCTCAGCCATATTTCAAGTCTCCTCGCTGGTGAGCGGTGTCTAGACTGGGGCTGAGCGGCGAACAAGCGGCCGCGCGGTCGCGCCGCGACCATGCCCGCAACAAGGTGCTGGCTCAGCGACCCCGCGCCGGGGGTCGATGGGAGACTGAAACGAAACTCACCGCCTCGCCCTCCAAGCGCGCCGCTGTGAGGACGCCCGACGCGTAAGCGCCGGTGTCGACGCCAACCCGACGCGCGTCGGCGTAAGGCGTCTCTGACGGGGTGTGGCCGTGCACCACGCGATGGGAAAACCGGCGCTTGCTGTTGAGGAACGCCTGGCGCGCCCAATAGAGATCGGCGTCGGATTGTTGTTGGAGCGGGCGCGCTGGATCAACGCCTGCATGCACAAAAGCATAGTCGCCGAGTTCGACATAGCGCTCTAGGCCTTCAAGGAAGCTGCGATGCGAAGCCGGCAGCGCACCCGCCAGCTGCGCGGCGACGGCAAGCCAGTCTTCGTCGCTTGCATTGATGGGCGCCGGCGGCGCCACCCCGTAGGAAAGCAAGGTCTCAGCGCCGCCCTGCAGCAACCAGGCCCGGTTTTCCAGCGGCGCTTCGATGAAGGCCTGCATCGATGCTTCATGGTTGCCGCGCAGGAAGCGCCGCTCATAGCCTTTTGGGCGCCCGCCAAGCAGCATCTCGATGACCCCGCGGGGGTCGGGACCACGATCAACATAGTCGCCCAGGAAGACGACGATAGGCGCGCCATCGGGACGGGCGTCGGCGCTGGCGACGCCCTCAAGCTGGCTCAGCAACTTGTCCAACAGATCGGACCGGCCGTGGACATCGCCCACCGCATATCCCACGCGTCCAGACACAAAGGCGGCGCCGCTTTGCGGGGCGCGGGAGAACATCCCCAGCAAATTCATGCGATTTTGCTTAGGCGCGCTGCCAAAGCGTGGCAATGGCGTTTCCCTCCGCGACGCCATAGCGGTGGAGCAAATCTTGCAGTTAAGACATCCGATATAAGACCCCGAAAGCGGCTCCGGCATGACTTCTAGCGACACCCCCCGCGTGTCAGTCATCATGGCTAATTTCGACGGCGCGGCCCACATCTGCGAGGCCGTGCAATCGGTGCTGGGTCAAACCGAGACGTCGCTGGAATTGCTGTTGAGCGACGACGGCTCGAGCGACGATAGTCTAGCGCGCGCCCAAGGCGCCGCAGCCGGCGACGCAAGATTAATATTGCTGGAGAGCCCGGTGCGCGGCGGGCCCGGCGCTGCCCGCAATCGCGCGCTCTCTCGCGCGCGCGGGAATTGGATTGCAGTCGTCGACAATGATGACTTCATCGCGCCCGAGCGATTGCAGCGGCTGATCAACGCGGCGGAAGCGGACGGCGCAGACATCGCCGCCGACAACCTTATCACCTTCTATCAAGATCAAAGCCGCCCCGCGCACCGGCACTTGGGCGCTGCAGCACCGTTATGGGTAAGCGCTGCTTTTTACGCCAACAGCAATCTGATGTTGCGTGGCGGCGCCCAGCTTGGCTTCCTAAAGCCGGTGTTTCGTCGCCATGTGATCGAGACGCGCCGATACGATGAATCGCTGCCGATCGGCGAAGACGCCGATTTGGTCCAACGTCTGCTGATCGCCGGCGCCAAGATGCGCCTTTATCCGGAAATGGCGTTTTATCATTATCGCAAGCACCAGCGCTCGGTGTCGCATCGATTGCCCAAGGCTGCCGCCGACGCGCTATTGGCGGGGTTGGCCAAGATGAGGTCTGATGATCCAACCCTGGCGCGGGCGCTCAACCGGCAACGCAACGCATTGTTAGACGCCAAAGCGTTCTTGCAGATTGTCGAGGCGCTGAAGGCCAAGGACGCCGCCGCCGCGGCGCGGGCGGCCTGGGTTCGCCCGCGGGCGCTCTTGCTGCTGGGTGAGCCGTTGCGGGCGCGTTTAGAACGCCCAATTTGAAGCGCAAAATCTAGGGCCTGGGGGATAGGCCGTAGAGAACGGGCTCGCGCGCGCCCAAAGCCTTGGCGACGACCCCTAGGTGCAAGGCGGCGCGGATCAGGTGCTGGCGAAAGCGCACAGGCGACCATGCCGTCATTAGCGCCGCACCCGCGCAATAGACCGCTTTGGCGCTCGCCGGCCCTAAAATGCGCAACCGAGTTTGCGCGCGATCGCGCAGCACCCGGGCATGGCTTTGCCCCGACCGGAAGGCGCGCGCCAACAGCCAGCGCGTGGTCAGCCGCGCTGGAAGCGCTGGTTCGTTGACGTTGGCCCCGGGCGCGAACCCAAGTTTGGCGCCGCGGGCATATAAGGCGGCGAAGAATTGGGTGTCCTCGCCGCCACTGCGCCCCAGTGCTGGATCAAAGCGGAGGTCACCGACGATGGCGCGGCGAAAAAGCACGTTTGAGGAATAGCCGGTATCGATCAGCCCATTGGCGCGGAAAGCGGGCCTGAAGGAGTGGAAGTCGCCTGCAAACGCCCAACCGGGCGCGTCGGCGGGATAGATCGCATGCACGGGGCCGAAGACGATATCGACCTCCTGCTCGGCCAAACCCGCCGCCAATTTAGACAGCCAAAAGCTGGGCGCCAGCTCATCATCGTCGATAAAGGCGATAAGATCGGAGGTTGCGGCGTCCAAGCAGGCGTTGCGGGCAATCGAAATGTTGCGGGCCGGCGCATGCAGATACTGAACGTCAAGCGCCAGGCCCGCTTTGGCGCGCGCCACAATCGGCGCCGCCGAGGGTTGCTCATCGTTGTCGGCGACAATCACCTTGAACGCGGGCGCCCCCCGCTGACGCGACAGCGACGCCAAAGTGTCGTACAGACTGGGTCGCTGGAACGTACAGATGCAGACCGCAACGCCCCCATCGTCGGCCTCGGCTTGGTTAAACTCACTCATGGGCCGCTCCGCCGACAGCCTTGAATTTAGTCGCCCAGCCCGGCAGCGCGCGCAAGCTTGGCGCTGCGCTGCCGGCGCGCTCAAATCCCTAGCCGATTATGCTTGCAAGATGTGCGCCCACAGCGCCTATAGGCCCCAATTCCGCGCCGCCGGCTTTTTTCGGGAAGGGACGCGCTTAGCCTTGCCGGAACGCCGCTGCAGATCAGCGGGTATGGTCCCCATGGCGGCGCTCCGGTTAAGCAAAAGGCGGCAGGAAATTTGCGACGCGGCGGGCAGCCTTCGCGCGGGGACTTGAGGATGCCGATTTCGGACAATGTTCGCCTAGGCGAAGGCGTGATGATCCATAACCCCCAGCTCGTGAACTTGTACGGTTGCGCCTTGGGCGCGGGTTCGCGCGTCGGGGCGTTCGTCGAAATCCAGAAGAACGCCACCGTGGGCGAACGCTGCAAGATTTCGTCACACACCTTTATTTGCGAAGGCGTCACAATTCAGGATGAAGTATTCGTCGGTCACGGGGTGATGTTCATCAATGATATCTTCCCGCGCGCCACCAACGATGACGGCGCAGCGCAAAGCGAAGCCGATTGGTCGGTGGCGGCGACTTTGGTTAAGCGGCGCGCCTCAATCGGCTCCAACGCCACCATCATGGGCGGGGTTACGGTGGGCGCAGGCGCCCTGGTGGGCGCGGGCGCTGTGGTCACCAAGGATGTGCCAGATTATGCGATCGTGGCGGGCGTGCCGGCAAAGGTCGTGGGCGATGTGAGGGACAAGCGCGAGTAGGAATAGGCGCCCGCCCTCAGAGCGGGCCGCGCGCATTGGATAGAATTTGGGGACTGATCAGAATGATCCGGATTGGCGTTATTGGTTACGGCTATTGGGGCCCCAACCTTGTCCGCAATTTCGCGGAATTGGGCGGCGCTGAACTTGCGGGCGTCGCCGATCTCGATCCCAAGAAGTTGGAGATCGTCGCCAAACGCTTTCCGGCGGTGAAAACGACCAACGATTTTCAAGAATTGCTGCGCGACCCGAATATCGACGCCATTGCGGTGGCGACCCCGGTCAATACCCACTTTGAATTGGGTATGGCGGCGCTGAAAGCCGGTAAGCACGTTTGGCTGGAGAAGCCCATGACAGAGACGTCGCTGCAGGCGCGTCAGCTCGTGGATACGGCCGACAAACGCAAGCTTGTCCTGCATGTTGACCACACTTTCATATACACCGGCGCGGTGAAAAAGATGAAAGAGCTCGTGGCCAACGATGAGCTCGGAAAAATCCTGTACTACGATTCGACCCGGGTTAATCTTGGGCTCTTCCAGCGCGACGTGAGCGTGATCAGCGATCTTGCCGTGCACGATTTTTCGATCCTGGATTACCTGTTGCGTGAGCGCCCGATCGCAGTGTCGGCTGGAGGCATCAACCACTTCCCCGGCACGCCGGAAAATCTGGCCTACATTACGATGTTCTATGATTCCGGGGCGATTGCGCACGTGAACTGCAGCTGGCTAGCGCCGGTGAAGGTGCGCACCGTGCTGGTGGGCGGCGCCAAGAAGATGTTCGTCTATGACGATCTGCAGCCATCGGAAAAACTGAAAATCTACGACAAGGGCGTCTCCTTCACCGACGATCCGGCGAAGATTTACCAAATGCGCGTCGGTTACCGAACCGGCGATATGTGGGCGCCGAAGCTCGATGAGAGCGAAGCCCTGCGCATAGGGGCGATCGATTTTGTCGAAGCCATTGAAGCTAGGAGGCCGACGCTGACCGACGGGCGGCTGGGGATGCGCGTCGTTGAGATCGTCGAAGCCGCCACCTCCTCGATGCGGGCGCGCGGCGAAACCATTCACCTTCCGCGTGCGGAGCGCGTGCTATGAGCGTCCCGTTCGTTGACCTGAAAGCCCAATACCAAGCCATTAAGCCGGAGGTCGACGCCGCCATCCAGCATATCCTCGACAGCACCCAATTCGTATTGGGCGCGGAGGTCGCAGAACTCGAAAGGGAATTTAGCGACTACTCGCAGGCTGCGTTTGGCATCGGCGTCAACAACGGCACCAACGCGCTTTATCTGGCGCTGCTCTCAGCAGGCATCGGCCCCGGCGATGAAGTGATCACCGTGCCGTTCACCTTCGTCGCCAGCGTCTCGGCGATCTGGTACAGCGGCGCCAGGCCCGTATTTGTGGACATCGATCCGCGCACCTTCACCATGGACCCGGCTTTGATCGAAGCGGCGATCACGGCAAGGACCAAGGCCATCATTCCCGTTCATCTTTATGGCCAGCCGGCGGACATGGATCCCATCATGGAGATCGCCAAAAAGCATGGCCTGCTGGTTCTCGAAGACGCCTGCCAAGCGCACGGCGCTGAGTACAACGGCGTCCGTGTCGGGGGCATCGGCGATTGGGCCGCGTTCAGCTTCTATCCAGGAAAGAACCTGGGCGCCTATGGCGAAGGCGGCATGACCACGACCAACAATGCCGAATATGCGCGCAAGATCCGCATGCTGCGCGACTGGGGCGCGGAAAAGAAGTATCAGCACGAGCTGAAGGGCTTCAACATGCGCCTCGAAGGCATGCAGGGGGCGATCCTGCGCGTGAAGTTGAAGCATCTCGACAAGTGGACCCAAGCGCGGGCCGATGCGGCTGGGCGCTACAATGCGTTGTTTGCGGGTTCTGGGGTGCAGACGCCGTATGCGGCGCCGAACGTGCGCCATGTCTATCATATCTACGCCATCCGCACGCCAGAGCGCCAAAAGTGGATCGACGCGCTGAACGCCAAGGGCATCGGCAACGGCATTCACTATCCTCATCCGGTACATTTGCTGCCCGCTTTCGAAGACCTCGGCTACAAAAAGGGCCAATTCCCGCATTCGGAAAAGGCGGCGGCCGAAACGCTGTCGCTGCCGATGTTTCCGGAATTGAAGGCTGATCAACAAGCCGAAG
>Ga0209698_10000449_pt1 | contig 47357 bp, 36 predicted proteins | sample LitLauG_LLR_2012_FD_187203 | JGI IMG/M metagenome (GOLD analysis project Ga0209698, IMG submission 187203) | Freshwater sediment microbial communities from Pennsylvania, USA - Little Laurel Run_MetaG_LLR_2012 (SPAdes) (version 2) | ecosystem: Environmental > Aquatic > Freshwater > Creek >...
AGCCACGTGGACTGGAATCTGTCTGACCCAAGCTCAAGTACTCCAGCCATGAACGGTTTCGTCTGGAACGCCGCCAACTATGCGCGGAATGAAAACGCGGCCGGAGCGCAGCCGCAGTTCGTCGATATTCAAGGCTACCGCGCCATGGGCTACTACGATTGGTCGGATCTGCCTTACTACTACTTCATGGTTACAAACTTCGCTACTTCGGATCGCTGGTTTGCTCCCGCCATGGACCGCACGCAAGTCAACCGTATGTATCTGATGGCCGCCACATCGCACGGTTATGCGTATCCTCCGGGTACCAACGCGGCGGACCAGAGTCCTATCAACGTTCCGACCATTTTCGATTCACTCGCCACCGCGAATGTTACGTGGAGGATCTATGCGACCGACAATGCCTGCACGAACGCTGGAGGCGAATCCGGCGGCGGCAGCGGTTTCTGTACCTATCTCACGCAGTTCGCCAAATACGCTTCAAGTCCGTTGCCATCCAATGTCGTTTCTGCTTCGCAATTCCTAACCGATGCCGTAGCGGGAACATTGCCCGCCATCTCCTTCATCGAGCCGGGATATTTGAGCGGAGAGGACGAACATCCCAGCAGCGGCACGGATGTCGAAACAGGCGCCGCCTATGCCGCGTCGCTGATCAATGGGCTGATGAACAGTCCTTCGTGGAAGGATTCCGTCTTCATCCTCACCTACGACGAAGCCGGCGGAATGTACGATCACGTTCTCCCACAGCCGATGCCGAACCCCGATGGTATCTCGCCCGTCGATCTCGCATCGACAGACGCCTGCTACAACGACTATTCCAACCCGCTCTGCAACTTCCAATACACAGGCTATCGAGTTCCACTTCTCGTGGTTTCTCCATTCACCAAAAAGAACTACATATCCCACACGGTCATGGATTACACCGCGATCTTGAAGCTGATCGAAACCCGCTTTAACCTTCAGCCCCTTACCCAGCGGGACGCCGCCCAGCCCGACATGACGGAGTTCTTCGACTTCACGAATGTTCCTTGGGCGACGCCTCCCAGCAACATTCCCTCGCAGCCCGGTTCGGGATCCTGCAATGCCGCAAATCTAGGCTATTCCCAGCCCGAATAGTGTTTCGAGACACCGGGGTGCCCCATTTCTCGCGCGTCTTTTGCGCAAGAAGTGGGGCTTTTCGCATAAACCCGCGGCAATCCCCGCCCGTCCGGTTCTGAGACGCCATCTCATAAATGTGGTCAAAAGTGCACGGCTTTCAGTGGGTGGGAAAAAAGAAGAGGGGTGCACCATAGCCTGCCCAGAGCGCAGTCGAAGGGTCTCGCTGCCTTCGCGAGAAATGGGAATCGACTCACCGAAAACAGGAAGGGCAGGGCTTCAGAGGTTGCGGAAAAACTCGTTCAGGTGCTCGCTTTGAAAGGGTGCGGCTTTCAGCCGCACCGTAAGTACTGCGGAATGATTACGGCTTCGCAGTTTGCTGAAAAACTCGCGTTTCGTATCAGGGTATCGCTTTAGCGATACCGCAAATCGTTTGAAATCAGATTCCCCTTTAGGGGCTGGGCATTGGAATTCGACTTTTTCAGCAAACTGTTCAGCCGCTGAGGTATGGCCGTTTCAGTGCCGAGGCGCTTTTCCGCACCCACTTCAGCCGTGCCAACGAACCCCAGGAATGTAGGGGGCTCTAGCCCCTGAAGGCAGTGACGTTGTCTATTCTGCGTCATTACGAGATGGGCCCTCGGCTGACAGATTGTTTGAATCGTATCAACACCAGGAAAAAGGAGAATCGAGGGGGAGGAAACGATCGAGGAGATAGAGAGGCTCCTCATAGAACGTTCCGCGGGGTCTCGGTGACGCTTTCTACTTGCTTTGCTCCTCCACCGTCACGCGCTTAGCCACATATTGCCATCCTTCCAGATTGGTCACCACGGTGACGGTCGCGCCCAGTTGTAGATTCTGATCGGGCGTCGTGGACGGATCAAAATGGATTTCGTACGTTTTGTGATCGGTCGAGGAATTGAGCACCATCAATCCCGCACGCATGTCGAGGTGGATCAATTGGCCGACGAACGTGTAGCGTACGCCGGGCTGCGCCAGAATCGAAATCTCTCGGGCGACCTCGCGGCCGTTTCCTTCCGGTATGAACTTCACCGCGATCAGGCTGCCTTCCATCAGGGCGTTGGGGCCAACGGATCGATCTCCTTGCGTCACCCGCGTGGATGAAGTCATGCGTACTCGGATCGCCGCCGGAGAAATCGAATCGTGCATGGTGAAATCGCCGCGATCGGCGCGGTATCGGACCACAAGGCCCTGGCTCTCGGCGACGGCCCCAGCGGTCTTCAAGCGGATGCTTCGCGCGAACACCGTGTCTCCATCGAGCACGGTGTCGAGATAAATACGTTGTCCTTCGCGCAAGTCCGCGGCGGTCGTCTCTTTTCCGGCCGCATAAACTCTTGTCCGGGGATCGAACAGGACCTTCTCGCGCCCCCCACCGTACACGTCGACCACGAGCACATCGCGCACGCGGTCTAACTTGCCGATGGTGCCACCCACCAGCGTGGCCTTTGAGGTCGGGATGGGCTTCAAGTCGGGCAGCAGGCTGATCGGATCTATCCCGATGCTCGAGTCCGACGGTCGGCCCGGTTCGATCGTGGGGCCCGCCGCCGGGTTTGTGTTGCCGTTCGTTGCACCCGCAGCATTGCTGGCGGTCCCGGGGTTCATGTCGTTCAACGGAGAAATTGCCGCCGATGTCGGCGGCTCCGGCGTGATCTGGCCGTAAGCCAGCGCCCCTAGAATCACCGTCGCAACGGCGTATTTCGGCAAAAAGCGAAGCATTCCTTTATCCCTGCTAAAGAGATCTCGATGCCGTTCTTGGATGCCATTTGCCCGAAGAAAGGCAGCCTGAATTCCGCCGAAACCGCACAAAATGCGAGCTTTGCTCGCAAACCCTTCCGGCATAACCGCATCCAATCGCTGTCTCGGAGAACAAACTCACACCCGATGGAGTGTGCATGATCACCAAAGGTTGGGTTCTAGCACTGGGGTTGGTAATGACGGCGGCAATGGTATCTCCGGCTGCCCGTGCGGGCGACATCAAAATCACTCTCCCGCGCCGCAGCAAACTCACTCCGGTGCAGCGCTTGAATCGCGAGGGCGTTGAAGCTCTCCGCCGACACAAGTACTCCGACGCCGAAAGGTGTTTCTATAAGGCCTACCTGCTCGACCCTGACGACCCATTCACGCTCAACAATCTCGGTTATATTTCCGAACTGCAAGGCGATGCCGATCGCGCTGCCCGCTTCTACAGTCTCGCTGGAGAACAGGCCACCGACGCCGTGATCGATGTTGCCAGCACGCGCCGCGTTCAAGGCCGCCCGCTGAAGGAAATGCTCGCGGTAACCGGCTCCCCTTTGGAGATCAATCACGCCAACGTTGATTCCGTTCGCCTGCTCTCCCAGGGCCGAACTCCCGAAGCCGACCTGATTTTGCAGAAGGCTCTGCAAGCCGACCCAACCAATGTTTTCACGCTCAACAATATGGGCGTGACCAAGGAGATGGAAGGCGAGGACGAGGAAGCCCTGAAGTTTTACGACCAGGCGGCAGGCGCGCATTCTGACGCGCCAGCGGTCGTTACGGCGAATGCCTCGCAACGCGGGCGTCCGGTGAGCGAGATGGCCGCCAACAGCGCCAAGGCTCTGCGTGCGCGTCTCGCACGCGCCAACGACGTCACGGAGCAGGTGGCGGAACTGAACCTGCGCGGAGTCTCCGCGGTGAACCGCAACGATCTGCACGCGGCGGATCAAGCCTTCCGCAAGGCGTACGCGCTCAATCCCAACGATGCATTTACGCTCAACAACATCGCCTTCGTGGCTGAACTCGACGGCGACCGCGAAACCGCGCAATTTTTCTACGATCGCGCCCGCCAGGCCGGCGGCGCCAACATGACCGTCGGAGTGGCCACTCGCCGCACCGAGGAAGGGAAGCGTCTCTTTACTGTTGCTGCCGACAACAACACGCTGGTTGAAACCAAGCTGTCACAGGAACGTGAGAAGCTGCAGAGCCTGCATGAGCCCGTGGTGCTCCGCCGCCGCGACGACAGCATTGTCGAAGAACCGGCGCAACCGCCAGCAGAGAGCAATCCCCCCGCGAACAATCAGCCGCAGCCATAACGAAGAATCTTGTTGGTCTAAATCTTGGAATTGTTTTCCTGAAACCGCCCAATATCGTTTTCAGGATCGTAGAAGAAATGGCGCAGCAGGTTCGTGAGATAGCGCCAGAGAGTGTTCACGTTCGTGCGGTACCAGCAGCAGCGGGTCATCTCGGGCGACAACCCGCAAATGAATTGGAAATTCTCGAGCGCGGCGGGAGGCTTCGCCAGCATCGCCGCCGCGATCCGATGATTGCCGTCGAGAATGGTCAACGGTTGCCGGTCGTCGACTCCAATCAGCAGCACCGTGGGATTGACCAGGCTCTCCTGCACCGAATCGGTCAGCCGCCCTAGCTTGCGGAAGAACTCGTCATCCCCGTCTTCTGCCCACTTCACGCGCAGCGACTCAACCATGTCGTTCAGATAAAAACTGCCCTGCGCAATACGACGCCATTGGGCGCGCGGGAAAAAACGGACCCGCGAGAGATCGTCCGGCCGTAGCTGTACCTGATACCACCGCGTGTTCTCGGGCAATTCCCGCCACATGGCGCCGCGCCGCAAAAACAAAAGCGCCCGCCGCAAGGCATTCTCGCGATGACTCTCCAGATCTGGTTCGCTGACCAGGTGCAGAAACTCCTGGTAGTCGCGAAACTCCGGATGATGGAATTCGCTGCGCAGAAAAGACGCAATCACTTCATTCTCGCTCAACGAGCGCAGTACGCGGAGGCTCGGATACAAACGAATGTCGTCGGGCCGCAAGACTTCACGCCGCAGCAGCGGCAGCGCCACGGTGATCAGGAGGACGAGCATCAGGACGAGCTGTACCAGAATCACTTGCCGTAGATCCTGATGGAAGATGCAAATGCCCAGCACCAGCGCTCCGCTGAATGCCATCTGTGCCCAACTCGTGTTCGCGATCTTCCGCGACATCTCGTAGGTGATGATCACGGAACTGAGGCAATAAATTCCGGTCGTGATCGCGTACAGGATCAAGAGTGGCGCAAGCTCCCCGGTGGTTCCCGTTGAGAAGTGCGCTCCAAAAATCGTCTTCCACAAAAAACTCGGCACCGCCCACAACCCCAGGATCATAAGGGTAAGAATCCCTGACACCATCGACAACGACATGAACAGCACTGGCCGTGCCTCCCGGTCGCTCGACCGCACCCCCGCCGAAACCGGGAACATCGTGTTCACCACCGACCACGCCAGCATGTTTACGACGCGCCCTACCAGCGAAATCGCCGCGTAAAATCCAGCCTCGTCGGAAGGGAAGAAGTGCTTCACCAGTACGATGTCGAAATTGTTGATGATGACCTGGCCGGAGAAAAATACGATCGCCTGCAGCCCCTCCCGGAACGGAATCGGAATCTGGTACGAATCCCCGACTTTCCACTCGGGCGTCGGCCGCGCGGCAAAATACGACACCATTACCCCAATCACGCTCGCCAGAACTGCTCCCGTGACTCCAAGGCCCATCCAGATAAGCACAAACAAACCGCCCAGCCGGACGAATCCTTCCAGCATGAAGTTCATGGCCAGCGGACCGAACGCCTGGATGCCCTGTATGTATCCGCGGCGCACGCCAAGGGGAATGTAGAAGGCCGTGCCCAGCGCCAGAAGCAGGATCAGCAACGGTCCCGGCAGATTCAGGTATCGCGCCATCGTGACTCGAAACAGGAACAACACGAAACCAATTCCGATCCCCGCGTACCACGCTCGCCGGTGTAGCACGCTGAACACCGAGACTTTGTCAGCCTCAAGATCATGGTTGGCAACATATTTCGCGCATACCACCTGGAACGTCAGCGTGATCGCCGAGAGCAACATCAACAGCGTGTAGACAGCGGTCGTATTAGCAAAGCCCGTCGGCCCAAGTAGCCGCGCCGTCGCCACGTTGTAGATGAGATTGAAAACGCCCACGAGTCCCGACCCGGCCAGCATCGTCAGACTGCCACCCAGCAGTTTTCTTCTGAGCTTTTGCCTATGCGATGGGTGCGCCGGCGAGGATTCCGGAACGGTGTCGCTGACACTGCGCGTTTTGGGGATTGAATTCATGGAGTGACGAAGGGACACTTAGAACAAAGTGAAATGCACCACGGGACGCACCGTAGTTCTCGTACCTCCCGGAAAGTCGTAGAACGTCTGTTGCTGCAGCCCGAATGAGAACCGCATCGGATACGAAACGGGCACATCCCCGCCGATATCCTTCAGAGTCCTGTGCAGCGGACGTATGTACGACACAAGAAACTCACTCTCCGCATTGTCGTAGGCGTGATATCCCGACCCTCGCGAAAGCAGGAACGAGCCTTGCACGCTCCAGCTCGAGTTCGCGCGAAAGTCGAACCTGGCTCCGGGAAGCAGCGCCTGCGCCGTCACGTACCGAGTTTGATGAACGCGCCATGACCGCAGATCTTCTGCCAGCGCCGCCACCGTGAACCGGTTACCAAACTTGCGTTGAAGGCCCGCATACGAAGTCGTGTCGAAATATTCCTCGATAACAGGCCGGAACAGCAGATCGTGCGACGAATATCCCGTGATCAGCGAAGTCTTGCCCCACGGCCTACCCACGGTGAACTCGACATTCCCGTAGAGTTCCCGCGAATGCAGGTTCTGATCCACAAATGGACCCGTTTCGTGCGTGCCGCTGGCGCTGACCGAAACCCAGTTGAAGAACGAATTCGTGTACACGTACAAGAATTGTTTGAACAGGTTCTGGCTCATAAAAACCGGCGAAATTGTGTCACGCCGGATATTGAACTGGAGCCCGCCGTTGAACGTGATGGTGTTGTTCCCGCCAATGTGCAGGATCGGCGAGATCCCGCCATTGAAGATCGTTTCGAACGTGTGGCGCTCCTGTACCACCCCGATGCTCGGGAACAGAAGCTGTCCAACAGTCACGCCTTGACCCACGAACCCGGTGATTGCCGGAAATTTCCCCAACTGCACACGATAGCGTGATGCGCCAAAACTCTGGAATGAATGACGCGGCGGTGGCAACAATGCCCGATTCGTAATGTTGAGGAGCCGCGCATCCTCCGTATAGACGTTGATGTCTTCAAACACCGGACCGAAATTTGCTTCCGGCACAAAGCTGAAGCTCTCGCTGACCTGGCGGCCTTCCTGGTCCGCCGCGTTGTATTGCTGGATCAATGCAGCGTTGCGATCCTCGGGAGTGGCGACCGAACTTGCCTGCGCAAATGCCGACAGCGCATGCAGCGGGTCCTGCCGCTGTCGCCAGAGGTTGGCCGAAGCCATCATGTAATCGTAGTCGCCAAGATAGTCCGACGCTGGGCCCAGACTCGCGAGTGCCTGCTGCGCCTTTCCCGTATTGCCCTCGGCGAGATATGTATTGGTCAGGCCAATCGCAACCGCACGGTTGTTCGCTCCTGCCTGTTTCGCCTTGTCGAAGTAGGTTTCGGCAAGATCGAAATCGTGCATCGAGAGAAACAGATTCGCGGCCTGCGACAAATCCTCGGGTTCAACCGTAGGCGTGGGATCGACGCGCGCTTCCGCAAACCCCAATCCGATCTGCCGGCGCGCTTCATCAAAGTGACCCTGCTTCAGGAAAATTTCTGCGATAGCCATGCGCACGCCGATCCGGTCTCCTCCGGGGACGGCGACCGCCCTCGCAAAACGCTGTATGGCAGCATTGCGATCACCCAGCGCCAGCAACGCATCGCCGGTTTGGGTCAGGATCTCAATCCGATTCCCTCCCAACTTCTCCGCCATCTCTACGTCGCGCATCGTCTCCGCGCGGTTCATCTGCCTCGCATGAACCTCGGCCTTCAGTGCGTAGATCGTCGGATCGGACGGCGCCAATTTCTCCGCCTCGGCAATTGCCGCCAGTGCCTCGTTGTAATGCCGCATGCGATAAAGCACATCGGCATACTCGATCTGCGTGCTCGGATCATTCGGAGTATCCGCCAGCGCAATGCGATACTCACTCGCCGCATGCCGGTAATCCTGCTCCTGCCGGTACGCTTCCGCGCGCGCCAGATGCCAGCTATGTTCCTTGCCCAATTCTTTCTGCGACGCGTCCAGGTTCTTCAGCGCTGGCCTGGGGCGGTGGAGTTGGAGATTCGCATAAGCCAATCCGAGATGCGCTTCCGCGTAATTCGGATCCAGCTTTAGCGCAGCCTCAAAATCCTCGGCGGCCTTCGTGGGCTCTTTCAGGTCATTCAAGACGAACCCGCGGTTCGAATAACCGGTCGCCATCTTCGGATCCAGTTCCAGCGCGCGCGTGAAGTCCTTCACCGCCGTGGCCGGATCGTGATTGTGCGCATGAATGTTGCCCGCAATGAGTGGCAAATCCTTGTCTTTCGTCAGGATCGGTTCGTACTTGTTCACCAGCGCAATGTCTTCGTCCAGGCGCCCGAGGTAATACAAGTCATACGCCAGGTAGTCGACGCCCTCACGATCGTTCGGCAACTTCTGCAAAACCTGGTATCCCAGCTTCGCCGACTCCTCGTACTTGTTCCGGAAAGTGAGATAGCGCTCATGTTCCCGCATCACTTGCGGATGATCGTTCATCTTGCCCTTGGCCCGTTCCAACCAACACTGTGCCAGGTCAAGGTTATGCGCCTCGATCGCAGCATTGGCGCCTCCCGCAACGATCAGGGGATTGGTGGGCATCCGCTGGTACGCTTCTTCATAATTCGACTCAGCAGGCTTGAAGTTTCGCTCCGCCGTATACAGGTCACCCAGCGCGAGATAAGGTTCGAAATTCGCCGGGTGTGCGGCCTTGGCTCGCGTGAAATACGTCTCGGCCTGGTTCGTGTCTCCGCCGTCGCGTGCCAGGTAGCCGAGCGATGCCAGCGCCTGCGAGTTGTTCTTGTCCAGCTCGAGCACTTTCAAATACGCGTCGCGCGCGGCATCTCTCTGCCCCATCTTCCACATCAGCGTGCCGTAGTTCATCAGAGAATTGACGTTGTGCGGTGCAAGAGCGAGGGCATCATTCAAATCACGCTTCGCCGCATCCAGATTTCCTGAAGCCGCCTCGATCGCGGCCCGCAGCCGGAGCATCTCCGTTTTTTGACTTTCGGGTACCCGGGCCTGCTGGATCAGCCCCTCTGCCGCATCCAGCTGTTGTTTGGATTCCGCAGCGTCGTCCATGCGCACGTACAACTCGTACAGGTTCAATCGAAGTTCAATGGGGTACAGCGGTCCTTCCTGTGAGCGCGCCGGTAGGTTGTTGATGGCAACCTTGTATTCTTCCGTCGCCTCGCGCAGACGGCCCTGCGAATCCGCGATCTCGCCCAGAATGGCGTGCAGGCGGTAGTAATTCGGATCGATCTGGCGCGCCGCCTGCAGAAAAGGATCCGCTGCGTCCGCCTGGCCTACGTTGAACAGGGCCTGTGCCGCGCTCAGCTCCAGCCCGATGTTGCCCTTCGCTGCCTTCGCAATCCGCGAGTAGAGTGCGGCCGCGTCTTGCTTCTTTCCGGCCATCTCGTACGTGTAAGCAAGATCCGCCACAGTGTCCGTGTTCTTGTGCGGGATCGCTTGCAGGGCTGCAATCGCCTGGTCGTACTGCCCGTTCTCGCGATACTGTTCCGCCACCGAGCGCAGCACCTCGGGATCGTGCGGTGCGCGGTTCTTGGCGCGACCGATGTATTGCGACGCCTGGTCCGGCTTGCCGATGCGCTCGAATCCGTGAGCCAGCATCAGTTCCGTGTGAGCCGAGCCTTGTATCGATTCAGAGCGCTGTAGCAATTCCACCGCGCGGTTCGGATCGTTATTCAGCAAAAGCTCGCCCGCCAACTGCAGGCTGTTCGCGTCCCGTGGATTCGCATTCACCACTTTCATCAGCAACTGCTCGGCTTCCTGGTCGCGCCCTATCTTGGCGTAAGTTTGCGCCAGGCCAGCCATGCCTTGGGCTGAATTTGGCTTGAGCTTCAATCCGCGGCTGTATGCGTCGATCGAGAGCGGATACTTCTCTCCCAACCGTGCCGCATAGCCGAGCAGGAACCACAATTCCGGATCTTGCGGCGCCGACTTCGCGGCCTGCTGCGCGAACTGAATGGCCGCAGCATAGTCGTTGCGCTTCAACGCCGCGTCGGCCGCGCGCGCCTGCCGCGCCACCTGAATTCCGGCGCCCCAACTCAAGTTCGGGGCGTTCTGCCCTGATTCGCTGTCGGTCTGTTTTTGAAGGGAAGCGTTACCTTGGCCATTGACTTCAAACGTCTGCGCAGCCATCCAGCCACAAAGGCTGAACGTCATGACAAGGCAAAAGCTCGTGAGCGGAAGTCGGCTTTTCACTGAGTCACCACTGCGTGCAAATTTCGATCAGGATCCTGCCGCGTTCGAAGACTGTCGCGGTTCTCTTCAGATGCCGTCCTAGCCCCTGAGGTTTGTTTGGCTTGGAGAGACTGTGTCTTTCGGCTCCAGGAGGGGAAATTCGCGGTAAACCCTGTAGGCCCCAGCCGAATCCAACCCCTGCTCAGCGAAATTGCGGAGCTCTATCAATGACCTTTGACGCCAGTTACTCTCGTCGTATTCCGCTCCTGGCTATCGTTTTGGTCGCGTTGGCGGTGCATGGGCCTCTGCTTCTGATGCAGTTGCCCTCCGGTTCCTTCGACACCAATTTCCATATCTTTCTCGCATCGCATTACGCCCACCACTGGTTCAATCCGTGGAATGAAAAATGGTTTGCGGGATTTTCCCAGACCACCTATCCCCCGTTGACCCATCAGTGGATCGCTCTGTTCTCCACCGTGACCGGTCTCACGATGGCTTACATGCTCGTGCAGTTGATTTTTGTTTTGCTGTTGCCCGTGGGTGTTTACCGCTTCGCCCGCATCTGGGTCGATGAACGCGCCGCCAGCTATGCGGCTTTGGGCAGCATCTTCCTGGGAGCATTGTCGTTCCTCGTCTATCAGGCAGGACAGTTAGCTACAGTCGCCTCCGTCGCCCTGTATCTGAACGCTTTGCCATATTTCTACGAATGGGCCACGGAGGCTTCATTCCGCTCGTTGCTTAAAGGTGTCGCAGTCAGCTTGACCGCCGCCGCCGCTCACCACGTGACATTGATTTTCGGTGTGGTCTTTTTTGCGGGCCCCGTATTGTGGATCGCCTGCCAGGATGCGCGCGAGGAACGCGTGAGCGGTTCGCTGGCGGGAGTCCTGTCGCGCTCGGCGATCTTTGCAGTGCTGGTGGGTGCGGGGGTGGCCGTCGTTTTGTCCCCCTACTGGGTGACGCTCCTCGAACATCCCATCAAGCAGATCCCGATTCCGCACGACAGCCGTAACAACTTCCTGCTGAACTCGATCACGGCCATCAACTATTTCGTGATCCCCTATGGCGCTCTGCTACTGGCATTGCCGTTCATCTTGCTTCGAGGCGCTTCCAATCGCCGCCTCCGGCCGCTGTTGATCGGATTCTGGATCACACTCATCTTCGGGCTGGGCGGCACCACTCCTCTGCCGAGATGGATCCTTGGCTCCACCTTCGACATTCTTACTTTCGAGCGCTTCACGTTCTGGGCAACGCTGATGGCGATGCCGATCGTCGGCCTGTTCGCTTCTCAAATACTCGACCGCTACCAGGCGAAAGGCGCGGTCGCACTATCCCTGGCTGCCGTCGCCACCATCGGCGCCGCACTCGCATGGCTGACCGCCAACCCATTCCGCCCCACCATCAGAATGGACGTTACCCCCGTCGCCCAGTTCCTCAATCGTGACGGCCACGATGCGTACCGATACCTGACTCTGGGCTTTGGCAGCGACCTGGCAAAAGTTTCCACCGAAACCAACGCCAGCAGCGTCGATGGTGACTACAACTCCGCCCGCCTCTTGCCCGAGATGACAAAGTACGGGTCGGCCCAGCTTACGAATTCGAAGTTTTATGGAACCGCAGGCATGGCCTCACTTCGTGCCATGCTCGAGCACGCCAACCGCTACGGCTTGAAATACGTCTTCGTCCACGACACCTATTACGAACCACTGCTCAGCTTCGTCGGATGGCGCAAGATCGAAACGTTCAACAATGGTGAAATCACCGTCTGGTCCAAGGAAGACGTTCCTCCCGCGCACAAGATCGAATCCAACGCCATTCCACCCGCGTGGATGGGCTTGGTCTGGGGTATTTTCCCCATTGGCGTGAGCATTCTGGCGATGTTTCTCGAGATCTTGTTGCCCGCGCGGTCCGGGATGCCCTACGTCATGGACTCCCCGGTCGACATCCGCGAACACGCCCAACATTATGTCGCCTGAGAGGTCACGATGAATCGATTTCTGCCAATCATTCTCGTTGTCGTCACCGTAATTTTGCTGGGCATCGGCTTAACCGGGAAAAACCGTGCCGCTACGACCGGGGCCGCGCAGGGTTCAGCTCTGGCCGGTTTCACTTCGAAACCTGCGACTCCAGAACAGGCACTGGCGAATTTCCTGCTCGATGTTCAGAAGCACAACTGGGATCGTGCCTTCTCCAGCGTTGAGCGGACCAGCGAAGGCCTCAATGAGCAGGCGTTCATTCAGGAGTGGCGTGGAACTGACGGCGGCTTGCGTTCCTATTCGACTCTCGAAAGCTACGATGCCCGCCCGCTCCACGCCACCGATACAGAAGCCCAAATGCGCGTTCGTCTCCACTGGTCGACTCCGGTCGGTCCCATCGAAGACGTTCGTGACTTCCGCCTCGCGCGTGGCGGGGAAATGTGGAAAGTGATCTGGGACCAGGTTCCGCCGCCAAACGTTCCCGCTCAGGTCATTCCGGTGAACTATCTCCAGTGGGATCTCGTCACCGGCAGTGCCGCGGATGAATGGGGCGCGCACAACGTCGACTCTCCCAACGTCCGCATCATCTCGATGAACGCCGTGGATTCCTCCGAAGGCGCCGTCGTGATCGGAGAAGTCGTCAACGAGGACACCATTCCCGCCTTTGTGAATGTCAACGCGATCCTTCTCGATGGCTCCGGGAACCAGATCGACGACGAAAACAGTTTCGATAAGATCGATCATGTTCTGTTGCCCAAGCAGGTTTCGCCGTACCGCATCGACTTCCCAAAAATTAGCCTGAGCAAGGTCAAGAACGTTCGCATGGATGTGAAGGCCACGCTGGTTCCAGCGTCGTCCGATCCTGTCATCGGCGTGATGAATCAGAAGATCACCACCGATCCTCAAGGCCGGTCCGTGTTGCAGGGTGACCTGTTCAACGAGAGTGGGAAGATCGTCAACATCCCGCACGTGATCGCCAGCTTCTACGACACCAACGGCAAGGTGGTTTGGGTCGCCGACGGTTACGTCGAACGCGCTTTGTCCCCGCAGACGTCCGAGTCTTTTGCGGTCGAGATTCCAAAATCAGTGGCTGGAAAGGTTCATAACTTTCATGTCGTGGTTAATCAATACAGCACTGAAAATTCGTAGCTGGGGGCGAGTCGCGTTCTGTGCTCTCGCCGCTCTCTGCTTGGGCGCCGTCGCATTCGCGCAACTCGGCGAGCTGCGCCCGCCCACAAACGCCGTCGCCGGGAACTCGGCCTCTATTGCGATTGAAGGTGGCGGCAACGCGACTTTCTATCTGATCGGTCCCGGCAGCACCATGAAGCGCGAGATCAAGCTGGGCCAGGACGTTACACTGCAGCCGCAAGAAACTCAGGCCGCGGGGCGTTATCTCGCGATCGTCTGCGCCGACACTTGCCTTAGTTCTTATTTCTTTGTCGCGCCCGGCAAGCCGGCCAGCATCGCTTTTCTTGTGCATCCGTCGCGGGCGCCCGTCGGGCAGAACAGCATCATCAGCGGCGTTGCGATGCCCTTCGACGAGTTCCAAAATCTGATTCTCTCGCCGGCAAATGTTTCGTTCGAACTCGCCGCCGATGGTAAGAGTCTGGGCTCGCATGAAACTCCTACGCATTTCGGTGCTGCCTGGTTTCGCAGCAGTTCAGGACGCACCGCCGGCACACTGCAACTCACCGCCACCATCAACGGTGTAAGCATGCGTCGCGTGGTGCAACAGGTCGCCTCTGAACCCTGCAACCTCCGCATCAAAGGGCAGCGCAATGCGAAAGGCGTGCTGGTCGAGACTGATCCCGTTCGCGACTGTGCCGGCAATCCCGTTCCCGACGGGACCATCGTCACCTTCACCGCAAAGGATGGCGATGACACCGATACCGTCGACGCTCCAGTCAAAAAAGGCGTCGCCCGCGCCCAAATGATCGCGAATGGCGCGGTCGTCATCTCGGCTGCCTCCGGAGTTGTCATGGGCAACGAACTGCATATCGCGGGGGGCCAATAAGGCGATGCGGAAAATTTCAAAGCTCACTCGATTTCGTCGCGCCGCACTGCTCATTGCCGCCGCGCTGCTCGCCGCCTCCTTCACCTTCGCCGCAGATGCCGCTCCAGAAGTCCAGCTCAACACCAGCAAGGCCGCGCCTCGCGCGATGGAGTCTCTCACCGAACGTGCCATTCTGCGTGATTACAAATTTGCCTGGTACAACCTGGGACTGGCCATGGAATCCAACTCCACCGCGCCTCTGAATGCGCTGTTCGTGGGTTCGGCCAACAAGTGGCTTCACGATGCCGTCGATAGCCAGCGTCGTAACGGCCTCAGCTCCCGCTATCTGAACCAAACCCACAAGGTCGACGCCGTCTTCTACTCCCCCGAAGGCGACGTCCTCGAACTCCATGACACCGCAGGATACGACCTGAAGGTTCTCGACGGCAGCAAAATGATTCACAACGAGCATGTCACCGTCTACTACGTCGTCCTCATGACGCCCGGTGCTGACCGCTGGGTCGTTCGCGATATACAGGCTGTTCCCCAGTTCTGAAGGGAAGTTCCCTCACCAACCGCCGCGTTCACGTCGGCATCTATCACTCACGCACTGAAAGCTGCATGGATCTTACTTTGTCAAACAAGCTGCTAGCTCTGGCGATTTTGTGCTTCCTCGTGGGCAGTGGATGCACTACGCCCGGCATGCATCACTCCGTCCAGCAGAAAACTTTGCAAGCCCCGGGGTCTTCACCGAAAATTCTCGCTGTTTACATGCCATGGTTTGGCGATCACAGCCACATCGACGTCGGTTATTCCAGCAACGATGCCGCTGTGATTCGCCGCCAGATCGAGCAAGCCCGCCACATGGACATCTCCGCCTTCGTCGTTGACTGGTACGGCGATGCCGCTCCATTCTCCGATCACAATTTCGCATTGCTCGATCAAGCTGCCGACGAAGCCCACTTCCAGGTCGCCCTTCTCTACAACGAAAGCAACGACGACAGCAGCGAAGCCACCGACGACGCCATGGCCGCCATGGACAAAGCCTACAAAGACTACATCGGTCCACAGGCGCCTCATCGCGGTGCCTATCTGACCTACAACGGGCATCCCATGATCTTCATTTTTCCCAAGCACGGCAAAGTGGATTGGACCGTCGTCGCGCAGCATTGCCAGGGTTGGGAAAGCCCGCCCGCCTTCATCTACAAAGATGAATCCACCCCGCAGAATGCCAGCGCCTTTTCCGGCTATTACGCCTGGGTTCAGCCGGGCCAGCAAGGATGGACTCCCGATGGCAGCAACTGGGGCCAGCAGTATCTCGAATATTTCTACAAAAACATGAGCACGAATCACCGCGACAAGATCGTCGTGGGCGCTGCCTGGCCGGGCTTCAACGATTCTGCCGCGGAATGGGGACTCAATCGCCACATGGCCAGCCGCTGCGGCAAAACACTGGATGACACCATGCGCCTCTACCAGCGGTACTACGACGCCTCGAACCCGCTTCCTTTTCTGCTGATCGAAACCTGGAACGACTACGAGGAAGGCACCGCCGTCGAGCGCCTCAATTTCACCCAATGCGCGGGCCAGTCCCAAACAATAACGGCTGGCAAGTGATCAGAAGTGGATGGTTTGTGGAAGGGCACGGCTTCAGCCGTGCCGCCCTGAGCCAAAGCATGATGCGGGCTTTTAGCCCCTAAGGGTACCACTGCTAGTGGCTCGGTCCTTTTACGGAATCGCTCGTCAAGGGCTACCAACCACAAAGCCGCGTTGCACATCGAAAGTCAGTTCAAACAATAAGCGCCTGGAGCCGTGGATGAACCACAACACTGATTCGACTCGAGATCTGGAACTACTGTCCGAGCTTGTTCTGACGCCCAATCTTTCGCCCGACTCGCGAGACTCCGCGGTCTCCCGTTGGCTCCAGCATCATTCATCGGACGTCACCGAAGCCGACATTTCTTCTCTCGAGTCTCTCGCCAGCTCCAATCACGTGATCCTGCGCGCCTTCGCTCCTCTCCAGCAGATCTTCGAATCTCACGTCAGAAACCGCGAAGCCGAGTGGCTCTCGCACGCAATCGGCCGTGAACAGGCTCGCATCCAGCATGCTCTGAATTGTCTCGAGCAAGTCTGCATGACTCTCGAAGGCCATGGCTGTCCGGTCACGATCATCAAATCGCTCGATCATTGGCCCGATCTCGGCAGCGATCTCGATCTCTATACTGACGCCGATTCCACCAAGCTGGTCGACGTCATGAAATCCGCTTTCCAGGCCAAGCTCGCCGACCGCAGTTGGGGCGACCGTCTCGCCAATAAGTGGAACTTTATCGTTCCCGGCCTTCCCGAGCTGGTCGAGGTACATGTGGGCCGGCTGGGCCAGACGGGCGAGCAGACCGCCATTACACGCTCTGTGGCCGATCGCGCGTGTCAGGTCAACCTTCAGTCGCACATCTTTCGCGTGGCCGCCCCGGAAGATCGCATCGTGATCAGCACCCTGCAGCGCATGTACCGGCACTTCTACATTCGCCTCTGCGATATCGTCGACAACGCCCTGCTCGTCGATCAGGACAAAGTCGATTTTGCCTACCTGCGCGCGCTCGGCTCCTCGGCTGGTCTCTGGCAAGGCATCGCAACCTATCTGGTCATCATTTCCCAATACGTGGAACGCTACCGCGGACGCGGCATTTCACTGCCGGCCTTCGTCATCGCTTCGGCGAAGTTCGGCACCGATCAGGTGAGCTTCCGGCGCAACTTCCTCCGCGTGCCGATCCTGCCGCACTCCGTCAAGCTCTATGCCTCGGAGTTGAAAAGTTTCCTCCTCCGTGGAGATCTGCGCAATGGCTTTCGCCTGAGCCTCTTGCCCTGCCTGGCGACGGCCGCTGCCTTGGAAATGAAAATTACCGGCAGCGACAAAGGCATTTGGTAATCGTTACTGCGCGGTGTCCCTTAAGGAGGCGCTACAGCCTTTTCTCGATTGCGGCTCGTGCTTCTGCCCCCTAGCTTGGAAGATGTGATTCCCGTTGGTGTGCAGCAAGCGACCTATGTACGCCCAGGAGATCGATGTGGTTCGCATTCTGGTGGTGGATGACAATCCTTCAGTTCGGCGTTATCTGCGCGCCATCCTCGAGCAGCAGGGTTCGTGGCGAGTTTGTGGCGAAGCCAAGACTGGGTCTGAGGCGCTGGACAAAGTCATCGAGAGTGTGCCCGATTTGATTTTGCTGGATTACCAGATGCCCGACTTGAACGGCGTCGATGTTGTGAAGCGTATTGTTGAACAGTTTCCCAAGATCCCCATTCTGATGGTCACGCTTCATCTTTCTCGGCAGTTGTCGGATGCCGCTCGCGAAGCGGGTGCCCGCGGCGCTTGCGCTAAGCAAGATATCGGTTCCGTCGTTCAGGCAGTCGAAGTCGTTCTCAGTCAGCAGACGTACTTTCCGCCCATGGCGGCGGAACAGGGCCTCTGATGTAACGCTTTGGAGGTTTGGGAGTTAAAGCTTCGGGAATACAGGATTCCCTGTATTGGACGGAGTTGCTCTTGGACGTTAGGCTCCGGATGAGCCTCAGGGGCGGCCCGTACAGTCTTACGGGTTAGGTTAGGTTTTCACTCGAGCGCACACGTGTCACTTTCTTTGTAGCGATGTATTGGGCTTAAAATGGCGAGTCGTTTAGTTGGTGTGTCCCCGAGGAATCAAAACAACATGGCTATCCGCATACTACTCGTCGATGACCATCCTATCGTGCGGCAGGGACTTAAAACGCTGCTCGAGGGTCATTCCGGTTGGGAAGTCGTCGGCGAAGCCTCTGACGGAGCTGAGGCGGTCGAAAAAGCCCAGGATCTCAAGCCCGATGTCATGGTCCTCGATGTGACCATGCCCCGGATGAACGGCCTTGAAGCCTGCCGTGTTCTTCGCCGGCAAGCACCCAAGCTCGAGATTTTGTTTGTGACTCAGCACGATTCGCCTCAAATGATGCGCGAAGCCCTTGATGCCGGAGCACGCGGGTACGTCGTCAAGTCCAACGCTGCGCGCGATTTGCTCGAAGCGGTGGAAGCTGTCAGTCAACACCGTATTTTCACCGCGCTCAATGGCCGCGATTCTGCGGCTATGCGCTAGTCGTTACTTGCATCGAAAATCACCTGTTCTGTGGAGGTGAATTATGAAACTTAGGATCCTATTGGCTGATGACCATGAGATTGTGCGCCGCGGACTGCGCGCACTTCTCGAAAAACACGAAGGCTGGGAAGTTTGCGGCGAAGCCAGCGATGGCCGCGAGGCCGTCGAGAAGGCTCTCCAACTCAAACCTGATGTTGTCATCGTCGACATTGGCATGCCTCTGCTCAATGGTCTCGATACCACGCGGCAGTTGCTGCAGCATGATCCTCACTTCAAGGTCATCGTGCTCACCATTACCGATTCTGACCAGGTCATCCGCGAGGCCCTCGACGCCGGCGCGCGTGGCTTCGTCCTCAAGTCCGACGCGGCCCGCGACCTCGTCTCGGCTGTTGAGGCTTTGCAGAACAAGCGAATGTTTTTCACCCCGCGCGTCAACGACCTCGTTTTGGCCGGCTTCCTCGAGAAAGGGAGCACCCTGTCGCGCAACGAAGCCCCGAAGCTTCCCACTCTGACCGCACGCGAACGCGAGATCACTCAGCTGCTGGCGGAAGGCAATAGCTCCAAGGAAGTTGCCTCCCTGCTGAACCTGAGCACCAAGACGGTCGAAACCCATCGCAGCAACATCATGCGGAAGCTAAGCTTCCACTCCATCCGCGACCTGGTGGTGTATGCGATTAAGAACAATCTCATTCAAATCGAGATCCCACCAGCCCCTAAGGCGCCCAGCGGCCCCACCGCAGCCTGAAGCCGCCGGGCCAGACAAACAGGGCTAATCGTTCTGCCATCGGCAGCCTAAAGTTCTTGCGTCGGCTGCCGATGTCGTCTGTATGATCACTTCAGTCAATCCTGTTCCGTCACACGTTCGCGAATCCTCGGCCCCGCCCGAACCCAAACACCAACCTCAGCCTGCCCCTACGCCCAAAAGTGGCGCCCTGTCCGAAGATCAGGTCACGCTAAAGCACGCCGGCCAGGTGGATCCCGAGGGAGCAGATTAGGAATTTGCCTTTCTCCCAGTGTCCCCTGTGGTGAGTTCTGTTTCATTTTGGGAATAGTCGCTCAATTTCTTTTCTCGAAACCATTGACTTCATCTTCCCTCCGCGATATTCCTGATGTGAGTTCCTGCGATCTTTGAGACCGCAGCTCGACGTAAGTCCTAGGCGCTCAAGATTTTGCCCCTAACTGATTGCAGCGCATAGATTATTAGCCTCCATTTTCCCTAAGCCCATCATTCCAATAGACCGAGGGGGGAGGGGGGTACCACCCGTCTCGGGCAAATTCCCAAAACGAAAATTTTCTCTCTAGTCGCTTCCCTCTGACTCTTTATTCTTTACCCTTCCGTGTTGCCCATTCCGCCAGTTTCGTTCGTAATGTCCTTTCTCGCGCGTCGCCTGAACCTGCACTGAACCTCGGCTGCGTTCTCCGCTGGTCCTTTGGTCTCTTTTCAATGGTCCAGACGGACCACACAATGACTCCGAATGGAGTTTCTCCCCAGACCCATGGAAAAAGCGTTCGCCTCGACCCCTTCCCCCATTTTTCCCACTCGCAAAGCCTCTGCCCGCACCGCGCTCGTCGGACTTCACGAGCCGGTTCGGGCCATGCTTTCCGAATGCTTCCGCCAGTTCGGAATCGAAACTGTCAGCCTGCACTCCGAAGTTGCCGAACGCCTCACGCGAGAGAAGTTCGAGGCCTGCGTACTTCCTTTGAACGACATTGCCGAACAGGTCCTGGAAGCCGCGCGCAGTTCCAGATCCAACAGCCGCTGCGTCCTTTATGGAGTCGGAGGCAGCGCGCAACAGGCCATGCGTTTCTCCAAGTTCGGCATCAATGCCATGTTTCAGGAGCCGCTGGAACGCCCAGCCGCGCTGAAGCTGGTCCGTGCTACCCGAGTGCTCGTGCAGCATGAATTCCGTCGTTACGTTCGTATCCCCGTCATGACGGAAGTCTCCATCGTCGGCGATGGACGCCGCTGCAGCGCCACCAGCATCGAAATGAGTTCCGGAGGCATGTCCCTCAAAAGCCCAGAGGACTTCTCAGTAGGAGCGAATGTGGAGGTCTCCTTCGCGCTCATGACCTTGCCACGAGTCAACCTGAAGGCCCAGATCAGTTGGCGCAAGCCGAAGTCCATCGGCATTCGCTTCGATTCCGCCGACGATCGTCGCCACAAACTCAAACTCTGGATCGATTCCTACTTGGAGAATTAAGAGCTCTCGATTTTCGTCACCAGGCGCGCCGAAGGTTGGCCATCGGATCGGCCTCTTCGGCGCGTTCTGCATTTGTTCTGGCCGGACCGAAAAAGCCTGAACCACAAAGGACACGAAGTTATACGAAGGCAGACACGGTTTTCCTTCGTGTAACTTCGTGTCCTTTGTGGTTCAAGGTTTTCTGGTTCATTCCCCGCTAGAATATCTCCGTGCCCGAAGCCACGATCCACGAAGCGCAAACCGCTCAGCCCGACACCGGTCCGCGCAAGTTCAACCTCCGTCAGCGCATCGTCCTGAGCATGATCGTCTGGGCCGGATCATGGTTCATTCGCTTGCTCGGTCCAACCTTGCGCATCGCGGTCTCCTATGAAGATGGAGCGCAGAAGACCCTCGACGAACGCCCTCTCATTGCCTCGTTCTGGCACTCCTGCATGATTCCCGCCGTGTACATCTTTCGCGCTATGGGCATTCGCGTGATGAGCAGCTACAGCTACGACGGCGAATACATGGGACGAATCATCCGCCGCTTCGGTTTCGTTGCCGTCAAAGGATCGAGCAGCCGCAGCGCGATCAAAGCTCTGCTTGGTTTGCGCCGCGCTTTAGAGGATGGATGGACCGTTGCCTTTACCCTCGACGGTCCGCGCGGTCCCCGCCACAAAGTCAAGCCAGGTCCTGTTGCCCTCGGACGCTCCGCCGGCCTTGCGTTAACCACATTTCATGCGGCAGTCGAAAACGGCATTGTGCTGAATAGCTGGGATCGCATGGTGATCCCAAAGCCGTTTTCCCGTGTGCTGGTTCGCGTAGGGAAACTGATTTCAGTGCCGGCTGATGCCAGTGACGAAGATCTGGCGCGCTATACCGATGAATTACAGGCGACGCTGGACCGCGTCTATGCCTTCAGCGAAGAACACGTCAAGGAAGCAGGAACGGAGAAGTTTCCTTATTACAAAAGAGTCAGCTGAGCCTACTCCAGGCTTGAGCCCAGCGCCTGATACCTGTATTTCTTCCCATCCCAAAAGACGACCGAAGAGGTGTCCTCGCCTTCGCCGGTTTCTTCCATGTAAATCCCGAGACCAGTCTTCTTCTTCAGCGTGAGCTTCTTCACCGCCAGAGTTTTGAAGGGCAGGTTGATGAGCAGAAATTTGGCCTTGGGAGTCTCTGCACGCCAGGCGTCCTTTTCTGCTCCATGAATAATGAGCAGGCAAACGCCACGCCGTTCCGGAGCGTCGGACGCGAACGTCGAAGTGACCTTCACATCGCTATAGCCGAGGAAGCTGTCATAGGGATCGGCGACGACGAAACTGTATTCGTCCTTGTCGGCCATCGGATTCTTGCAGCGTGCCGCGACTACCAGATCGTCCACTCCGTCGCCATCGAGGTCCGCAACAAATTGCGGCGGTCCTGAGAGCAACGAGCAGTTGTCGCCAAACTGCTTCCGGATGAGTTCATCGGTCACCGCGGGCGAAGGCGATTTCGCGTGTGCCGGTTGCGGCACCGGCGGCTTGCTCTGCGCGAATGCGATGGCGCAGCCAAGAACTGGAAGAAGGAACACTCTGCTGTACGACATCCTCCTACTCTAGCCCGGAACAGAGCCTGCGGGTAGAGACAGAGTAGTGACGGAGGTAACGGCGAGCAATGAGCGATGAGCAATGAGCAGCGAGGAAGACCCACCCCAAAAGGCGAGAGCATTTGCTCACTGCTCATGGCTCATCGCTTCACTTCCGGAAATGTTCCCATCCCTTCGGGTGCAGTTCGTAGGCCACGCCTTTCGGATTGCTTACGAAGATTCCACGCGTTCGTGTGACCTGCCCAATCTGTGTCAGCGGAGCGCCCGCGATCTGGCGTGGAATGCGCTTCGCTGCGGGAACAGTGAATAACAGCTCGTAGTCTTCGCCCCCATGCAGCGCCAGGTCGAGATCGACTTCGTGCGCAGGTTTGCCGACGCGCGCTCGCGGGATCAGGTCCGCCGAGATTTCCGCCCCCACATGACTTTCCTCACAGATGTGCGCGAGGTCCGTGGAAAGCCCATCGCTGGTGTCGATCATCGCCGTTGCAAGGCCCTTCTCGCGGAGGATTCGACCCAACTCCAACCGCGGTTCGGGAAAGAAATGTCGCGGATACTGGCCTGGATTCAGCTGCTTCTTCGGCTTGTCACGCATTTGCAGGACAGCCTGTGCGGAACCGCCAAGTTCGCCGCTGACGTAAATCTGATCCCCGGCGCGCGCGCCGGAGCGCCGAATGGCCTTTCCCTTGGGAACGCTGCCTACCACAATAATGTCGGCCAAAATCCCGTCGGGCGACTCTGCCGTGTCGCCTCCCGCCAGTCTCGCACCGTGCTTCTCCGCCAGACTGATAAGGCTTCGAGTAAACCGTCCAACCCACGACTGCGGCAAATCGCGAGGCAAAGCCAAGGACAGGAATGCCGCGACCGGTTCGCCGCCCATAGCAGCAATATCACTCAGCCCACGAGCCAGACAGCGATGTCCCACCGACTCGGGCGAATGCCAATCCCGGCGGAAGTGAATGCCTTCCAGTGTGAAGTCGGTTGTCACCAGGGTGTCGCTTCGAGGGATGAGCCGCAGCACGGCGCAGTCGTCTCCTATCCCAACAGGGATGCGTGACGTTCGGCCCCCGTCGCGGCTTTTGACCATGCGGCGAATCTCGGCAATCAACGACTTTTCCGGCAGCGGCATCGCCTAGCCATGATACTCAAACCAAAACCGCAGAGGACACAAAGGGCGCAGAGTGCCAAAGAACCCCAAGAACCTCTGCGTCCCCAGCGTCGTGCCGTGGTTTTCCGTTGCCCACAAGTAACCTGTCCCATCGACTCCCTTGGTTACTGGCTCTTCGGTAACTGAGAATGTCCCTATGCGTCGTTGACACGGGGAACCTACTTTGTTACCGTTAACCAGTCATTCACAAACCTTTGGCCGAGCTAGAGTTTCTGCAAGGGCGTTGTCTTGCAGACCTGTAGGTTTGCAACTCAGGGCGGTAGGCAGGGCGCGAAAAGGCTTCCATTCCCGAAACGGGACGCGACCCGAAAAATCAGGTGGTCCGAACAGGCATCTGCAACCTCAGAACTTGCCTGGAATTCCGGACCTGATTGAAAAGCTGGTTTTTGCAACAAATCGAGGAACGATTTGCAGAAGCGTTTCTACATCCTTTTTGTGGCCCGCGGCGACGACGGGCAACTGCGCAAGATATCCATTCCCGTTCATTATTTGTACGTGTTTGTCGTTGGTGCCGCGATCGGCTTCCTGAGCCTGACCGGAATCGCAAGCTCTTATACCCGGATGTTGCTGAAGGTCTCCCGCTACAACGAGTTGCGGACCGAGAAGGACCAGCTCAAGACCAATTATTCGCGCCTTGAGCAGGTCGCGAAAGAACGCGACGTACAAGTGGCTTCACTCGGATCGATCGCCGGAGAAGTTTCCGCTCTGTACGGCTTGAAGTCGCAGCCCACCCTCGTGACCGCAACGTCCGACCAAGTTCATGATGCCGAGGTAAGTTCCTCCCTCGATCAGCTGCATGCCTTGCGAACGTCAGCTATGACGGGCGCGACCATGGTTGGCCTGACGATGGGTCTCACTCGGAACGCCACGACCGCCGATTGGGTCAAGGCAAATTCCGCTCCAAATCTCTGGCCGGTCCAAGGCCAGGTAACGGGCAGCTTCGGCGAGCGCATCGATCCATTCAATGGTGAAGGTGCCTTCCACAGCGGGGTGGATATCGGCAGCAGTTACGGCGCACCCATCATTGCCCCGGCCGACGGCGTCGTAACCCTGACGGAGACGATGGGTGGTTACGGCAAAGCCATCATGATCGATCATGGCAACGGCATCAGCACTCGCTACGGACATCTGTCCGGTTACGCTGTGACCTCAGGCCAGGCAGTCCATCGCGGTGACGTGATCGGATATGTCGGTGAGAGCGGTCGCTCCACCGGTCCCCATCTTCACTACGAAGTCCGCATCAACGATACCCCGGTTAATCCCTACAAGTACCTCCGCATGACGGTTGCGCACAGCGGTGGATTTGCGGCGGGAAGCTAGAAAAGCAGCCCTCAGCCTTCAGCTGTCAGCCCCTCAGCAAAACCCTCAGTCTTGCGACCTCCAGCTTCCTCGCATGGTAGTGACCTCTCTTTTTATTTCGATGAGGAACACGTCATGCGCCAATGCGGACTTAGATACTCTACACTAAGCGCTGACGGCTGATAGCTGAAGGCTGCTTCTCACGGCAGTTGCAGATCCAGCGCATAAATCTCATGCGAACTGGTGTCTCGCACAGTCAGGACGCTACCGTCAGGCGCAATTCCCGACCATGTTCCCCAAAGCGCACCGAATCGTCGCAGGCTGTTCCAGGATAGAAATAGCGTGGATTTCGTCTCCCCTAACTTGAGCCGGTGCAGGGAAGGTTCTGCAGCGTAGAAGCGCTCAATATAGATGGACTTGCTGTCTTTCGCCCAGACCGGATAGCCGACCGTTCCGTCGGCCGCAAACAGCCACTCCGTCCATTGCCCCGAAGAGAAGTCAAAGCGCATCAGCTTCTTCGAGTCGGAAGAAAGAGCAGCCAGAAAGCGCCCGTCCGGAGACCAGCGCGGGCTGAACATGCCCTTCGATCCTGGAAGCGCAGACGCCTGTCGCGTGCTCACGTCACAGACCTGAATCTCAGGATCTCCCACGTCCGACCCATACGAGATTCGGCCAAAAGCGATTCGTTTGCCATCCGGTGACCAGGTTACATCCGACTCAGACAGGTCCTGGGGCAGCAATTCCTGCGTGCTTCCGCCTTCCGCCGACACGATAAATATCTTCCATGTATTGTTCCCCTGCATTCCTACGAACGCGATCTGCTTGCCGTCGGGTGACCAGCGGGGAAGAGTTGCGTAAAGCGGCCAGTACGTGAGTTGCATGCGCTGCGTTCCGTCAACCCGAGCCCGCCAGAGAGTGAGCTCTGGATAGCTCACATAAACGATCCACTGGCCATCGGGCGAGAAGTCAGCCTCACCTGCAGAAACGCCCGAGAGGTAGGGGGCAAACGAATGGGTTGAAGAATCGTAGCGGACCAGCTCGCCCTGCAAGAGCAATCCGTTGGCAAAGATTCGATTGGCCCCGGGATCTGCGACCGGATCGGTGTACCAGAGCGGTCCGGTCGTGAGCTGAACCGGCTCCGCAGGACGACGAAGGAACTCTTGCCGGTCACGCAGGGCCCAGAGATCGATGCTGGCGGCTGACGTCTGCACTTGAAAGATGTAATAGCGGCCGTCCCGGGTCCAGTCACCGCCAAAAATTGACGCCTTTTCTTTCCATGCGGGCAACAGCGGATGGAGATTTGATCCGTCGGCATTCATCTCCCAAATCGAGGAAATGGTTTTGCCCACGGGCGTAATGGTGAAGCGCAGACGTTTTCCGTCCGGGGAGAAGCGGACTTTGCTTGGGATGCCGGAGAGCGTCGTCATCTTATGGGCATGACTGCCATCGGCATCGGCCATGTCGATGTCGAGGCCGTGTGTAAACACGAGCTGACTCCCCTCTGGAGACCAGTGAGCTTCTTTCCCTTCGATGTCATCCAAACGGCGTGGTGGGCCCGTGGGCAACGGCAAAGCCCAGAATGCACCCGGTTTTGCCCCGCTGTAATCCGACGCAAGCAGCGTGGAACGATCCGAGCTTAGGGAAAAGATCGCTACATTGTGGAACGGCACATCAATGGTGAGAGTTTCTCCACCTGCCGTCGAAACTTGCCCCAGCTTCACGTTTCCTCCGTCCACGCGCGGGAAGTACACGCGCGATCCATCGGTGATCAGCTGGCCCTTGAACATCCCATCATGGGTGATCGGCCGGGAACTGAGCACCTTGGGCGAGGGCACTGGTGTCACGAGACGAAGGACGGCCGCCACCATCAGGACAAATGCGATCACGGCAACCGAAACGAGCGCCTTTGCCTTGTTTCGTTTTGCCAGCGCGGATGACCGAGTGACGTGGCCTTCGGTGGCCAGGATCTTGTCGGAGTCCGTATCGCGTTTCAGCCGCTTGAGATCGGCGCGTAACTCCGAGGCGCTCTGGTAGCGCACATCGCGGTCCTTCTCCAGCGCGGTGTTGATGATGCGCTCGCATTCGGCGGGCAACTCCGGATTGAATCTCACCGGCGGTGCAGGAGGCTTATGCAGGATCGCATCGAAGATCGCTGCAGAACTGTTGCCCGAGAACGGCAGAACACCGGTCGCCATTTCGTAGAGAACGATGCCGAAAGAAAAGAGGTCCGTTCGTGGATCGAGCTCATTTCCCAGCGCTTGCTCGGGCGACATGTACGCCACGGTGCCAAGTGCCGTTCCCGGACTTGTAAGGTTGCTGCTGCTTACCGTTGTGCTGAAAGATAATGGCGAGGTTACTTTGGCCAGACCAAAATCCAGCAACTTGGCGTGACCACGGTCGGTGACAAAGATATTGCCGGGCTTGATGTCGCGGTGGATGATGCCACGGGTATGGGCTGCGTCGAGCGCGTCGGCGATTTCGATGCCCAGTTCAAGCGTACGGTCGAGGCTGAGCGGCGAGCCCCGAAGCAGGTCGCGCAAAGAATGTCCTTCGAGGCATTCCATGGCGATGAACAGGCTTCCTTCGTATTCGCCTACCTCATAGATCGTGCAAATGTTTGGGTGGTTTAATGCCGATGCGGCCCGCGCCTCGCGACGAAAACGCTCATAGGCCTGAGGATCACGGACGAATTCGTCCGAAAGGAGTTTCAGGGCAACGAAGCGGCCGAGCTCCATGTCTTCGGCCTTGAAAACCACGCCCATACCGCCACTCCCGAGACGCTCCAGGACGCGGTAGTGAGAGATCGACTGGCCGACGATGGCTTGCAGGGTAGACACTTCCGCACACTCTCACAAATCGTACAAATCACAAGGAAATACCGAAGTGCGGGAAGTCACAGGGCTGAGTGATTTTGGATGGCCAGATGCCAGATTCCCGTGGGGGATTCGGACCGTTACCGGGGTAATGCCAGACCGCTAAACTCCTTGCCGAAACGGGTCTAGCGGGGCGCTAACATAGGACAACCCTCCCTAGGAAAGACTCCGTGGCAAGGTGTGTCCGCCAGTTATCTGGCGAGGTCCAGGAATGGCGAATCCGGAAGGCAAACAGTTTGGGCGGTACGAGATCGTCGGCGAGTTGGGCCGCGGAGCCATGGGTGTCGTTTACAAGGCACGCGATCCCCAGATCGATCGCCTGGTCGCGCTCAAGACGGTTTCGCTACGGGGACAAGAGCCTGAGGACGCAGCAGAATTCCGCCAGCGCTTCGTGAATGAAGCCCAGGCAGCGGGCCGCCTCCATCATCCGGGCATCGTTTCAGTGTTTGATGTCGGCGAGGAGACCCAGACCGGGGAACCTTACATCGTTCTCGAGTACGTCCCTGGTGAAGCGCTGAACAAGGTGATTGCACGCGAGAAGAAACTCCCGCTGCAACGGGCGCTGCAAATCGCCGAAGAAGTGGCGGACGCTCTGGACTATGCCCACGAGCAGGGAGTCACGCATCGCGACATCAAGCCCGGGAACATTCTGATCACCGAATCGGGCCATCCGAAAATTGCCGACTTCGGCATCGCTAAGCTCAATCTCGCGCATTTCACGCTGCCGGGCAAGGTTTTGGGAACGCCAGCGTACATGGCGCCGGAGCAACTGAGCGGCGAGAGGGCCGATGGACGTTCCGATCTGTTCTCGCTCGGCGTGATCCTCTACGCGATAGTGACCGGCCATTCTCCGTTCCAGGGGAACAGCGCCACCACGGTCTGCTTCAAGGTTGCCAATCGCGAGCCGCTGCCTGCCAGTGCACTCGATCTGAGCCTGCCGCCCGAACTGGACGCGGTGATTGCGCGCGCTATGGCCAAAGATCCCGCCGACCGGTACCAGCGCGGCGCAGAGTTTGCCAACGACATTCGCGTGCTGCGTGCCCAATTGAAGCCAAGCGGCACCACCACGTCGTTGCAGGGGTTATCGGTGACGACGCGCAGGACCACACAAAGGCTCGATCTGAGGGGGAGTCCGGCGGTTGGCCCGGCGTACGCGGCGAAGCTCATGGGCGGGCTCCTCCGCAAGGCGAGCGCGAAGGACATTGTTCTTGGCGTGGCGACGGTCGCGTTGCTGGCGGTTGTGCTGGTCCAGACGAAAGTTCTGGTGATCTCGCGTCCATTAACACCTGCACAGCTGACTGCCGATCAAGCGAAAACCAGCCCGGGGCCGGATGGTGTGGTTGCGCCCGTGGTTGAGGAACCTCCCGCGCCTGCCAGCGCGCCCAAGGCACCCGTAAAGAAGGTCTCGGGCAAAGCTCCGGCCAAGAACCATGGCGCTCCTGCGCATGCCGGAGCGACGGAGGTTGTGGTTCCGGACTCCACAGTGCAATTGGCCGTGAGGCATCAATTCAAGGAAGCGACCCTGTCGGTGTGGGTGGACGACAAACTCGCGCTGCAGAAGCCATTGCATGGCGGTACCCAGAAGCATCTGGTCGTCTTCGGCGGAGTGCGAGGCATCGAGTCGGAAACGCTCAAGGTGCCGGCAGGAAAGCATACGCTGCGTTTCCGTGCGCAGACATCCGATGAAACGCTCGATCTTTCGCGGACGATTTCGTCTGACTTTATCGGCGGCAATGACCGCACCCTGCAGATAAGCTTTGACAAGCACAATACGGCGATGCATGTGGAATGGCAGTGAGAGTGGAGTGATCGTCGCCTGAATTTACTGCCGCAGTCCCATCCAGTTTTCCGACACCACAAGAGAATTTCCCGGATTCTGCGGATCGTACTTCACCGATGTGTTTAGGCCAAGGCGGCAGGAATGCAAATTGATCCAGTGACGAAGGTAGGTGACATCCTGTGAGCACTCGTAGGTGACGCCAGCCACGTCGTATTTGTAGATGAGCATGATGGCGGCGTGATGGTTGTTGGCGGCCGCTAATTCCTGCACGTCGATGACGGTGCCGTCCGTGATGCGTCCGGCGCCCTCCAGCCAGGCGCGCCGTTCCCGCTCCACCTCTTCCGGACCCTTGGGCTTGCGCCGCAGCAAAACATACGCGCCCAGCAGGGCCGCGCTTCCTGCCGTAACCAAACCATAAAGCCGCAATGAATCCATAACCTTGGGAGCCGGAAACTCGGGTAGGCGAACCGACTTCTCTATCAGGATAAGCGCATCCGGCACGGTTTGGAAGTGGTTCGACGGTTACCGAGGTGCCATCAGTGCAAAAGCGGAAGCGGTGCCGAAAGTGGGCTACAATCGCCGCGCAAGTCTTGCACAACACAACAACACGGGGATTCGACATGAGGCGTGGAAATCTGGCGAGTTTTGCGCTCGCGCTTTGCATTGCGATGCCGGGCACTGGAAATGGCCAGGCGCGTCATGACTGGCCCGTCTATGGCGGAACGCCCGAGAATGATCACTACTCTCCTTTGTCACAAATCACTCGCCAGAATGTTGAGCGCCTCACCGTGGCTTGGACGTTTGATACCGGCGAGTCCGGAGGCCTGCAAACCAGCCCGATCGAAGTGAATGGGGTGCTCTACGGGCTTACGCCGTCGCAGAAAGTGTTTGCCCTGGATGCCGCGACCGGAACTTTGTTGTGGAAGTTTGATTCGGAAATTAAAGGTACACAACCGGACCGAGGCCTCGCCTACTGGTCCGACGGCAAGGACCGGCGAATCGTGGTCGGTGTGATGAACTTCGTATACGAACTGGACGCCGCGAGCGGGCATCCGATCGCAAGTTTCGGCAAAGATGGCCGCATTGACCTGCGCGAGGATCTCGGGCGAGATCCGGCGTTGCAGTCCATCTACATGACCAGTCCCGCCGTGATCTACAAAGACCTGATGATTGTGGGCGGCCGCGAATCCGAGACCCTCCCGGCATCTCCCGGCGATGTGCGAGCCTACGACGTGAGGAGCGGCAAGCTGCGCTGGTCATTTCATACGATTCCGCATCCGGGCGAGTTCGGATACGACACGTGGCCCAAAGATGCGTGGAAGACGAGCGGCGCCGCGAACAACTGGGCCGGGATGACCGTGGATGTGCGGCGCGGCATCGTCTATGTGCCTACGGGATCCGCTGCGTTTGATTTCTACGGAGCGGACCGCGTTGGCAACGACCTGTTTGCCAATTGCCTGATCGCGTTGAAGGCCGAAACGGGTGAGCGGATCTGGCATTTTCAGGGCGTGCATCACGATCTGTGGGACCGCGATTTCCCGGCGCCTCCGGTGCTGATCACGGTTCAACACGAAGGCAAGAAAGTCGACGCCGTCGCACAGACTTCGAAGCAGGGATTCGTATTTCTTTTCGATCGTGCGAGTGGCGCCCCGCTGTTTCCGATCGAGTGCCGCAGTTATCCGCCGAGCGATCTGCCCGGAGAAGTTGCATCGCCGGAGCAGTGTTTGCCTGTGAAACCTGCGCCCTACGCCCGCCAGAAGCTCACGGAAAATCTGCTGACGCAGCGCACGCCCGGGAGTCATCAGTGGGCCGTCGAAAGGTTTCACACACTGCGCAGCGAAGGACAGTTTGTGCCGTTCGGAGTCGAGAAGGACACCGTTATTTTCCCCGGCTTCGATGGGGGCGCAGAGTGGGGTGGCGCGGCGGCCGATCCGGAAACGGGAATTCTCTATGTCAACTCCAATGAGATGGCGTGGACCGCTTCGCTTGCAAAAAATACCGAAGAGAACAGTCCGAAGAGCCTGTACATGAATCAGTGCGCGGTCTGCCATGGAGAGACGATGGCCGGATCCCCCCCCGCAATTCCGTCGCTGGTCGGAGTGGGGAAGCGGCTCTCTACGGCGGACATGCTTGCGACGATTCGAAACGGCAAAGGACGCATGCAGGGTTTTCCCAATCTGCAGGACGACGAGATGTTTGCGTTGCTGTCATACCTGACGCGGGGCGAAGATAAGGCAGAATTGAACTCGCCAGCTGGATCGGATTTGATCAAGTATCACTTCCGCGGATACCGCAGGTTTCTCGATCCGGACGGATATCCGGCGGTCGCTCCTCCCTGGGGTACTTTGAACGCCATCAATCTAAATACCGGCGAATATGTGTGGAAGATTCCGCTGGGAGAGTATCCAGAACTGGCCGCGAAGGGGTTGAAGAATACCGGTACCGAAAATTACGGCGGGCCGCTCGTAACTGCGGGTGGGTTGCTGTTTATTGGAGCCACGGATTTCGACAAGAAATTCCGCGTTTTCGATAAGGCTACGGGAGAGTTGCTGTGGGAAACGACTTTGCCGTTCAGCGGCAATGCGACTCCTGCGGCGTACGAGGTGAACGGAAAGCAGTTTGTGGTCATTGCGGCCGGGGGTGGGAAAGATTTGAAGTCGAAATCTGGCGGCGTCTATGTCGCGTTCTCACTCAAGTAACGACAAGACTCACCACAGGGTCATTGAGGCTCACAGAGAATCTTACTTCGCTTCACAAACTGCTTTTGTGACCAGGTCGGCAAATCCGCCTTCGGAAGCTTGCCCGAACTGATCATCGCGGTAGGCCTTCTTGCTGACGAAGGGGCGCCCACTGTGGTCGGAAGAATAGAACCACAACGTCGTCGGGGACGCAGTGCCCTCGCTACAACTGAATCGCACCCGCGCGCGCAGTTCGACGAAAGGTCCGCCCTGCGGCAACTTCGCCGGTTCTTTGTACTCCACGCGCACTAAGGCGAGCCGCTGGTTTTTCTTGAGTACGCGTACCGAACTGATGGAGACCTTGTCGCCCGCGCTGGTTACCCCAACGTTGCGCCACTCGCCTGCGGCCACAAGTACGAGGCTGACTACCAGGACAGGCGTCAGCACAACTGCTGTCAGGATGAGGAGGGCCTTTTTCAACGCAACACACTTTGGGGCATTAGCGCGATTCTGTCAACCGGGAAAGCCTGCAATTCGGAGATCGTGCTATGGTAATGGCGCCGGTGGCATACGGCTGGGCGGGGCGATCTCGATCATGGAAACACTGCAGTACACCGTATATCAGTCGTTTGTGGGCCCACTTTTTTTGGCGTCATCCGAGCGGGGCCTGGTCGCGTTGGAGTTTGATGCGCGGTTGCCGGGACAGCAGACGATTCGGCCGAATCCGCGGGATTTGCGCACGGAGAACGGAGTGATCCGCTTTGAAGAGTCGGCCCTTGCGATGCGACCTTACGTCAGCGAACTAGAAGAGTACCTCGCGGGAAAGCGTCGCAACTTCAGCATCGCACTCGACCTGCGGGGGACCGATTTTCAGAAAGCTTGCTGGAATGCGTTGCGGTCGATCCCCTACGGCGAGACGCGAACGTATGCTGACATTGCACGCGCGGTGGGCCGGCCGCAAGGATTCCGCGCCGTGGGCATGGCGAATAATCGGAATCCAATTGCGATCGTTGTGCCCTGTCATCGCGTAATCGCGTCTGACGGAACTCTGTGCGGCTACGGTGGCGGGCTCGACATCAAGCGCAAGCTGCTGCAATTGGAAGGCGCGTTGAGCGGGACGCTGGCGGCGTAGTAGAGCCTTGGATTTATGATTCTGTGATTGCCGGTTCGTGAGGACGCGGATTCGGCAATTTGGTGAGTCTGTAACCAACAACTCTCCTTTGAACAACAACGGCAAGACATCTGCTCTGCGCAAGGCGGGACTCTTCTACCTCGTCTTCGTGATGTTCTCCTACACAACCGGGGGACCCTTCGGGCTCGAAGACATGGTGACCACGTCTGGGCCTGGCATGACGCTCCTCTATTTGCTCGTGCTGCCATTCTTTTGGTGCATCCCGGTGTCGCTGGTTTCGGCGGAGTTGACGACCGCCATGCCAGTGGAAGGCGGCTTCTATCGCTGGACTCGCGCCGCCTTTGGCGACTTCTGGGGATTTCTTGCCGGATGGTGGAACTGGTCGGCGTCGTTTCTGCTCGGTGGCGCGTATGCCGTGTTGTTCACCGATTATCTCGTGTACTACTTCCCGAAAATGACCTGGTGGGAGCATTACCTTATCTCGGTTGCGCTGGTTGCCGTATTGACGTGGGTTAATGTTCGCGGGATCGAGATGGTTGGGCAGGTTGCGACAGCGCTGGAGATCTTCATCTTCATCCCGGTCATGACAATGGTTGTCATCGGGCTGACGCACTGGCACCAGAATCCGTTCACTCCCTGGGTGGTGCCGCATCAGGCGACATTCAAAGTCTTCGGCGTAGGCCTGGCTTTGGGACTGTGGCTCTATTCCGGATACGAGCAACTCTCGACTGTGGCCGAGGAAGTGGAGAATCCGCAGCGGTCGTATCCGAGGGCGCTCGCTGTGGTTGTGCCCCTGTCCATGGCCGCGTACTTTCTGCCGACGCTTGTGGGACTGGCCTCGGCAGGAAACTGGGAGAAGTGGCACACCGGTTTTTTCTCTGATGCGGCAAAGATGATCGGAGGCCCATGGCTCGGCACATGGATGACCATGGCCGCGATGGTGGGAAACGTTGCCCTGCTGAACAGCACAATCCTGACAACCACACGAATGCCATTTGCGATGGCCGAAGACAAATATCTGCCGGAGGCTCTTACTCGCAAGCATGCGCGCTATGGAACGCCATGGCTCGCGATTGTTGTGTCGGCCGTGATTTATGCCCTGCTGGCGTGGCAGAGCCTCGCGGAGTTGATCTCTGTTTACATCTGGCTGCGCTCGGCCACTACGGTGCTCACGGTGCTCTCGGCATGGAAGCTGCGACGCACGCAGCCGGAGCTGAAACGCGCATTCAGAATTCCGGGAGGAAACGCGGGATTGGTCTACGTTGTGGGCGCTCCGGTGGTGATGGCGCTCGTCGCGCTGCTGGGCAGCGATCGTTTCGGAATGATTGGCGGCGCGATCGCGATTGTGGTGGGTCCTGCGGTCTATCTTCTGCTTCGCGCCAGCCGTCCGAGTTTCCACCGCACCTAGATCTGTTCAAGCTTGCGTTCCAGCGATATGCTGTCCGGCAAGTTCTGGTCTCGTCGAAGGAGGGACTTCGATGCCTTGGCCATTCAGCCGAAAACCTGCGGTTCTCGTCAACGGAGAAATAGAAGAATCTTCGTCGTCTTCCAGCACTCGATTTGCGTTCAAGCTCTTCCGGGAACTCGACCGGACTGGAGGCGTGTCAAATCTTTTCTTCTCCCCGAGCGGGGTGATGCTGTGTCTCACGCTGGTTCACGAACTGGCGTCTGGGGAAACCCGCAAGGCGATGGAGCGGGTCCTCGAGATTTCCGGCTCTACTCGAATGCAGCTGGAAGCCGAGATCGTTGCTTTGAAGGCGGCGTTTTCCGAGCGAATCGACGCGACAACCACGTGCGCAAATTCTCTTTGGCTCAGCAAACACGTTCACGTCGCCACCGATCTGGAAGCAAGACTGCGAGCCCTCTACGACTCGGAGCTGTCCGTACTTGATTTTGAATCTGCGGGAGCGATTGCTACGATCAACCGCTGGGTCAGCGCCAAAACCAAGGGAAAAATCACGCGGATCGTAAATGAACTTACACCCCTCTCGGCGCTGGTTGCCTTGAATGCCGTTTACTTCAAGGCGGCGTGGACCGATCCATTCAAATCCGTACTTACCCGTGATGACACGTTTCATCTGGAGGACGGATCGACAAAACAGTTGCCGACGATGACGCAGAGTGGAACCTACAGGTACCACGAAGAGGAGCAACTGCAAGCGATCTGCCTGCCATACCGAGGCAGCGCTGCCATGTACGTAATCCTGCCCGCTGCGAAGAAGGACTTGCCGACTTTTCGCCAGAGCCTCAGGTCTGGCTGGTGGGAGTCGCTCTTGCCAAGCTTGAAGTGGGAGGAGGGCGTGATCCGTTTGCCGCGCTTCAAAGTGGACTACGAGGTGCAACTCGCTGAAGTTCTGTCATCCCTTGGCATGGGACGAGCCTTCGATCCGCATCACGCGGAGTTCGAACATCTTCACACCGAGCGTCCGCCCGTGTGGATTGATCGGGTGGTCCATCGTGCGGTCGCAGACGTGAATGAACAAGGAACGGAGGCAGCTGCCGCAACGATGACACAAGTCTTTTGTGGTTTGGGTATGAATCAAAGGCCTCGGCGGCTGTTTGCGATGACCGTCGATCGGCCATTCTTCGCAGTGATTCGGGATGAATCAACCAAAGTGCTTCAGTTTATGGGGTGGATCGGAGACCCGGAGTAACAATGAATAGCTGGGACGGTCAGGTGATAGAAAGCAAACTTAAGATTCGAAATCCCTTCAGCTAGCCTTCCGGAAGAGATAGTTGTTCCGCGTATCGGGATCGTCGTGCTGCCAATGGCGCACGAGCTGTAAGCCTGCTTTTGCAGCGAGCGCAATAAATTCATCCGCCGTCGCATAGAAAGACACAACCGTCCCAGGGCGAACCACTGCCGGCTGCCCGCTCAGGCGCCACCAGGCCATCCGCCGAACCATACCGAGCCATGTCCGGAGGCCGTGCTCGCGGTAGAGATACGACAGCAGTTCGTGGCGCGTTTGAAATGTCGGAGTCGGATCTTCCTGTTCGGCGAAAGGAATCTCTCCGATATAAATTCGCGCGTTGGGCTTTGCGATACGCCACATCTCGCGCAGACTTGCTCGAATGTTCTCTCGCTGAACGATGAGCAACACGTTGTTGCAGACAACCACGCTCGCGCTGGCATCAGGTAACGGCAGCCGGTGGGTCAACCCCTGGCGCGCATCCACGCCGGTCTCTCGCACCAGCCGGACCTCTTCTTCAGTCGCGAGAAGCCCGACTGCGCTGTGGACCCTGAGCGCCTGCGCCATCCGGAGCAGAGTGCCGTCGCCGCAGCCGATGTCCACGAGATCGTCGTCAGGACCAAGACCCACGGCCTCCACGATGTGCTCATGAACCCTGCGAGTAGTTTTTTTCTTGTGGCGCCCGCGTAAGGCGAGGTCGTGCAGATCGCGGGCCTGGCGTGCGGTTTCGCGACAGTACTCTACGTAGTCGTCGGAGCGAGTAATCATCCCTTGAAGCCCATTGTATTCTGGAGCGTGCGAGTTCCTGCTCAAACGAACCTAACTCTTCAACTCACCCAATCGAGAAACTTGTACCACGCTCCCGCGAACGGCAGGAACCAGGGCTTGCCGCTGTACAGACCCAAGGGCGCGCCGGGAAAGGGAATCCCTACGAACGGATTCTCTGGCTGATCTCCCGCCATGAGTTCTGCAATCTTTTGCCCCTGGTAGGTAGCCATGGCTACGCCGTGTCCCGCATAACCGACGGCGTAGTACATGCCATCCATCTGGCCGGCGTGGGGCATGATGTCAAAGGCAAAGTCGAGCGTGCCTCCCCAGACGTATTCCACACGCGCATCGCGCAGTTGCGGATAAACCTGGATCATCCCCTGCCGCAACAATTCGGCGCTGCGGCGCACGGTCTGGTCGTTTTCCGGAAAGAAGGCAGCGCGGCCACCGAACAGCATGCGCCGATCTGGAGTCAGCCGGTAATAGTAGAGATAGTTTTTCGAGTCATAGATCATTCGGTTGCGCGGGCTCAGTTCGCGCGCCAGCGGAGCGGGAAGCACTTCCGTCGTGATGATGAACGATCCAATGGGAATGAGTTTTTTCTGGAGTGTGGGCGTGGCACCGCCAGTATAGCCGCTGGTCCCGACGAAGAGCTCGTGCGCCCAGATCTTCCCGCGCGACGTCACAAGGTTCCATCCTGATTCGCCGTTGCGCGACCCGCGTTCGATCGATTGCACCCGGGTATGCTCAAAAATGTCCGCACCGGTTTTCATGGCGGCACGCGCCAGGCCCGCAACATAGCGCGCCGGATTGCAGCCCGCGCTGACTTCATCCACCATGCCGCCGTAGTAAATCGACGAACCGATCTCGGAGCTGAGTTCACTCCGCTGCACCACGCGCAGCTTGTGATTGAATTCCTGTTCGATGATGTCCGCCTGCCGGGCGTAGTCGTCGAAATGCTTCTGCTTGCAGGCGACTTCCAGATGGCCGCAGCGCGAGAAGTCGCAGTCGATCTTCTCGTCCTGCACAATCTGTTCGACGCAGTCCATAGAAGCGAGGGACGCCGCGTACATGCGCTGCGTGCGTTCGCGGCCGTACATCGAGATCAGTTTGTTGACGCCAAGCTTCAACCCGGTAAGCACCATACCGCCGTTGCGCGAACTGGCGCCCCATCCGATGGTTTGTGCTTCGAGCACCGCGACTTTGGCGCCACGCTTCGCCAGTGTCCGGGCGGCGGAAAGACCTGTGAATCCAGCCCCAATGACCGCTACGTTGACGACTTCGGGAACTGGGCGGGACGGATCGGTAGTAGGGAATTCGGCAGTCGTGAGCCAGTAGTTTTGTTCGAGCATGGGTCCCATTGAGTGTATTGGGGTGCGAGCGACGCGGAGGCGAGACGCCTCCACGACAGCCGGCTCGCAAGCCGGCGCTACGCAGGACCGAGCATTCTAGCGCGGTCCTGCTCCATTAGTACATGCACCTTGGACCACGATGAGCCTTCCCCAAGTCCACTACGGTAATCTTGCTCCAGATTACCCCCACCCCTAGTCTGGATAAGTAATGGCCCTTCGTTGTCTCCTGTTTACAGCAGACGATGTAATCGTCGCGCCGATCCGCCAGGTGTTGGCGGAGCTTGGCATGGAGGAAGAGCACTGCACGGAAGCCACCGCTGCAGTCGAAAAGGTCTCCGCAAGTCTTTACCAGATCGTGATCATCGATTGGGATCGGCAGCCGGAAGCGGGCACGCTTCTCAACGTAGCGCGAGTACGCAAGCCGAGTGAGCGTCCCCTGATGCTGGCCGTTGTGAGTGACGACGCCAGCGTGCCCAAGGCGCTACAAGCCGGCGCCAACTCGATCCTGCGCAAACCACTTCTGGTCAACCAGGTTACCGATACGCTCACCACTGCGCGGGACCTGCTTCGTGCCAAGGTCAATGCCGTAAATGCGACACAGGCCGCTGCGGCGGCAGCGTCCGCGCCCGGATCCGCGGTGTCTTCGGGTGCTGAGAATGACAAAATCCTGCGCGCGGGAGATTTACTGGAAGCCCCAAATTCAACTCCCGGATCGTCTTTCGTTCCCGATTCCAGCGCGATTCCCGTCGAGTTCACGAACGAACAGATTCGTCCGTTAAAGGACTTAACGCCGATGGCTGCGTCGGTGGGCGAGTCCCCTGCCCCGGCTCCGCCTCCGCAGGACGATGGGCCACGTGGCCTGGAGTGGTATCTGAAGAATCGCGGTGCGGCTCGTCCTGGCCCAAGTCAGGGCGCGGCGGCAGCGCCCGCACCGGCGCCCGAGAGTGGCAAGCCCGATCTGCTGAGTTTCGATCAGACGCCGTCCTTTGCCGGTCGACGGAGCGAGCCTCTCCCCGAGGCTGAACAGAAGATTCACGATCAGAAAGAGGAGCAGCGGCTGTTTGCCTACATTGACGGAGCGGAGGAGAAAACTGAAAAGAAGCAGAAATCCAGTTCTCCTTTCGGCAAGAAAGCCATCCTCGGCGCCGCAGTCGTAGCTGCCTGTGCCATCGCGGCTGCCCCGCAAGCGCCCTGGCATCCTCAAATGAAAGGACTCTGGAAGCGCGGACAACAAGCCGTACACGCCTGGCTGAATCCACAGCTCGTCACCACGGCGCACCCCGCTCCAGAATCCCATGAAAGCTTTGGCCGCGCCGGAGACGAGTACAAACTCCCGGCGGTAGAAAGTATTCCTGACGCGACCACGGATCCTTCGCAGATCCGCGTGGTGCCCGTTGTCGATCCAACGAAGAAACCCAACAACGCTGCCAACCCTGACCAGCCTGCAACGACTCCTGACGGATCGGCGCCGACAAATCCTGACCAGGGCGTGCAGGTACAAGAGAATCAGACACCGCAACCTGGGTCCGATCCGTTTAAGCCCACCGGCAGCCCTGGTGCGACAACCACGCAAGCTCCGACGCCTCCGGTGCAACCTCCGACTCCAGCTTCATCTACAGAGCAACCGCGTCCGGCTCCACAGGTTCCGGCTTCGTTGCTGGCGCCTCCAGTATCCCAGCCGACCGTTACCACGAATCCGGCCACGCAACCGGCTGGCGATGTTCCGACCTCCGGGAACGTGCCATCGAGCCTGAAGTCGCACATGGCCTCGATGACGCCCGATGCCAGCGGCAACAAACCAGTTGAGAACGCCATGCCCGCGATCGAACCGGTCGCCGTGGGCGAGGCCGCCGAACGAGCCCTGATCACCGACCAGCCGGCCATCGCGTACCCTGCCACAGCCAAAGGACAACAGGGAACTGTTGTGTTACTGCTCCTGATCGGCCGGGATGGCACGGTGCAGGATGCAAAATTCCAGCAAGGCTCGCTGGCCTTCGCCCGCACAGCCATTGACGGCGTAAAGCAATGGAAATTCAAGCCTTACATGTTCAACGGGCGCCCGGTGTCGGTCCAGACCACCATGAGCGTGAGCTTTAAACCGGGGTCCTAAGAGGGTGCGCAGGCGGGACGCCCGCGCAACAGCCGGCACGGATGCCGGCGCTACACCATCCCATTACTTCCAGGGCTCAAATTGAGCAGCCGGGGGGCTCAATTTCGCATCTAGAGGGATATAATAGGGGGAGTTCCACCGGAAGTAACTCCTTCCAGAAGAAGACCAAAAACTGATGTCCATGAAAACCAAGGCAGCGATACTCGTCACCTCTTTTGCCGTATTACTGTTCGTCGTCGCCGGTTCGATGGGAGGCGTGCACGCCTCATCCAACGACGGCTCCTACCGCCAACTACAGGTCTACAGCGAAGTACTTTCGCGCGTGCGGAGCGAATACGTCGAAGAGCCCAACATCCCGAAGGTGACCGATGGTGCGCTGCACGGGCTGCTCGAGTCGCTTGACTCAAATTCGAGCTACATGACCGCCGACGCCTACAAGGCGTACAAGGCCCACAAGGCCGAAGGCAAAGCTGACATCGGGGCAGTGGTCTCGAAGCGCTTTGGATACGCAGACGTGGTCGCCGTCCTGCCGGGTTCTCCGTCTGAAAAAGCCGGCATTGAGTCCAGCGACATCTTCGAATCCATCGAGGGCAAGAGCACGCGCGACATGTCGTTACCTGAGATTCGCAACCTGCTTCTGGGAACTCCGGGTTCGACCCTGACCGTCCAGGTGGTGCGCGCTCGGCGGGCAGAACCGCAGAAAGTTGTCATCACGCGTGACGTCGTCGGTCTTCCTCCAGTGTCGGACAAGCTCATGGAAGATGGCATCGGCTACGTGAAGGCCGAGGCCCTGACGAAGGGCAAGCCGCAAGAGATCGCCTCCAAGATCAAGTCACTGGAAAAGTCCGGTGCGAAGAAGATTCTGCTCGACCTGCGCAACTGCGCTGAGGGGGACGAGAGTGAAGGCGTTGCTACCGCTAATTTCTTCCTCAACCACGGCACCATCACCTATCTGCAGGGGCAGAAGGTTCCGCGCGAGCCTTTCAATGCTGATCCTTCAAAGGCGGTTACTTCGCTTCCGGTCGCGGTCCTCGTAAATAAAGGCACCGCTGGTGCAGCCGAGATCGTGGCCGCGGCAATTCTCGAGAACGCTCGTGGCGACGTGGTTGGCGACAAGACCTTTGGCGACGGCTCCGTTCAAAAGACGATCGACCTGCCCGACGGCGGCGCGCTGATTCTTTCAGTCGCGAAGTATTATTCGCCGAGTGGCAAGGCAATCCAGGATGTCGCGGTGACTCCGAATGTGCTCGTTGCCGATGCCGATGACGCGGTCGGTCCAGACGACGAGGATGGAGCGAACCCTCCAACAAATCAGGACGCTAAGCCGAAGATCACCATCGACGACCAGCTCAACAAAGCCGTAGAAGTGCTAAAGAGCCGCAGCAGCTAACGTGTTCATGTAGCGACAGCTGCCTCCGCTGTCCAGCCATGGCGAAGCCCGGCTGACCATGCGGCACAATCCCATCGCGCGCCATCCGGCGCGCGATTTGTTTTGTGAACCAGGCTGAGTAAAGGCTAGCCGTCATGCGCCCCCGAAGTGCTATCCTGACCTCATCCCTTGATGAAAACGCTGTACGAAGATCTGCCAGAGGTAGAAATCGGCGGGCGCAGGCTCGTGGGCCGCGTGCTGTTTGGACTGCTCGTGCTGGTTTCCGCTCTCGTTGGCGCAACGGTTGGCATGCTGCTGGTCTATACGACCGACCTGCCGCAGGTCAACGCGTTGGAAGCCTACCGGCCCAGTTCCATCACCGAGATATACGACGATCGCGGACGCGTAATCGGTTCCTTCGCGCTGCAACGGCGCGTGGTGGCGAGCTACGACGACTTTCCGCCAGTACTGCGCGACGCGCTGGTATCGATCGAAGATAAAGATTTCTATCGCCACTCCGGGATCAACTTCTGGCGCATCGTGGGCGCCGCCTATCGCGATATCGAATCGGGCGGGAAGGTGCAGGGCGCTTCCACGCTCACCATGCAACTCGCGCGCAACCTGTTTCTGTCGCCCGATCGGTCGTTTCACCGCAAGGTGCAGGAAGCCATGCTTGCGATTCAGATCGAGCGCCACTTCACCAAGTCGCAGATCTTCACGCTTTACGCCAACCAGATTTTTCTCGGTCATGGCGTGTACGGATTTGAAGCAGCCTCGGAGTTCTATTTCAGCAAACCCGCGAAAAATCTGACTCTCGACGAGGCTGCGTTGCTGGCCGGCCTGCCCAAGGGTCCGACAGTCTACTCCCCGATTAACCATCCGGATCGCGCGCAAAAGCGCCGCAACCTGGTGATCAATGCCCTCCTCGAGGACGGCAAGATCACGGCCGCACAGGCTGCCGACGCCCGCTCGGCCTCGCTTACGTTGCATTTGGCGCATGATCCCAACTCGCTCGCCCCATATTTTGTGGAAGAGATCCGCCGCTATCTCGAAGGCAAGTACGGTACCGACCAGGTGCACGAAGGCGGATTGAAGGTCTACACATCCATCGATGTCGATCTGCAGAAGGCGGCGAATCAATCAGTGCTCGATGGCGTTGCCGCATACGAGCGGCGTCACGGCTGGAAAGGCCATCTCGAAAACGTCACCGCGGACGGCTGGAGCGTGGAGAAATATTCGCACCCTGACTGGGACGACGAACCCGAAGCCGGCGGATACATCCACGCGGTTGTCACTTCCGCGGGAACTGGGATCGCCACCCTGAAATTCGGCCGCTACACCGCCGCGCTCGGCCAGTCCGATGCAGCCTGGACCCAGCATAAACTCGCCGACATTCTGAAGGCGGGCGACATCTGCTACGTCAAAATTCTGTCTCTCGGAACGAACGGCGCGGCCAAAGTCAGCCTGGAACAAGACTCCGGCGCACAAGGCGCGCTGCTTGCAATCGACAACGCCACCGGGGGAATCAAGGCTCTGGTCGGCGGCCGAGACTTTAACGACTCCAAGTTCGATCGCGCCACGCAGGCTCTGCGGCAGGTCGGATCGTCATTCAAGCCATACGTGTATACGACAGTCATCGACCAGGGCGCCAGCCCGGACGATACGATCCTCGACGAGCCGCTGACCTTCGAGACTCCCTCGGGCCCATACTCGCCGCACAACTATGACGAGAAGTTTGAAGGCTTGATCACACTTCGCCGTGCATTAGCCCAGTCGCGCAATATTCCGGCCCTTCGCCTCGCGAATAAGGTTGGCATCAAGACCGTCATCGATTATGCCGGACGCTTTGGCATCACGTCGAAATTGCCGCCCTATCTTCCGGTTGCGCTCGGCTCGGCGGAAATCACCCTGCTGGAACAAACCTCCGCGTACAGCGTTTTCCCGAATGACGGCGTGCGCGTGACCCCGCGCTATATCACCCGCGTGACCGATTACGAAGGTCGCGTGCTGGAAGAAGATTTTCCCGACGTCAAGGACGTGATCAGCGAACGTACTGCTCGTATCATGACCTCGATGCTTCGTGAGGTCGTCCTGCACGGCACTGCGGTCGCCGCCGCAAAGTTGCCGTTCCCCGTAGCCGGGAAGACCGGCACCACCAACGACTTCACCGACGCATGGTTCGTAGGGTTTTCGCCGACGGTCACCTGCGGCGTTTGGGTAGGTTATGACGAAAAGAAATCGTTAGGCGCAAAGGAGACAGGAGCGCATGCGGCGTTGCCGATCTGGATCAACTTCATGACCACGGCGATGGCAGGAAAAGATGCCGGCGAATTTCAACCGCCGCCGGTGGCGCCACACGCAGTCGCACAAAAAGTAGACACGCCGGACACAGCACCAGCCGCGGAAGAATCACATTAGCGTAGCGCCGGCCTCCAGGCCGGTTGTCGAAGTTGCAACAACAGCCAGTCATCTGCAATGCGGAGGAATAATGCTTAAGACCATCTCGTCGGCTTCAGTTGTCTTGCTATGTTTGATTCCAATTTGCGCCAGCGCGCAGGCATCATCGGACGGTAGCAAATCCGCAGTCGAGCAGGTCCTACACATGCAGCAAGACGCTTGGAACCGCCACGACCTCGACGCCTTCATGTCCGGCTACTGGAATTCTCCCGAACTCACCTTCTTCTCCGGCGCGAAAGAAACCCAAGGGTGGCAAGCTACACTCGATCGCTACCACGCGACATATTCAAGTCCCGGCCACGAGATGGGGAAACTGGAATTCGCAAATCTCCGTGTTGTGGTTCTCGGGCCAGAAGCGGCTTTCGTGCGCGGCGAATGGCATCTCACGATGTCCGACGGCAAAACACCGCACGGACTATTCACGCTGGTGTTTCGCAAGTTCCCCGAAGGCTGGAAGATCGTGCACGATCACACGTCGGCAGCCGAGTGAGTCCCGATTGCTAGCTCCTTCGTGCATCGTCATGCCGATTGCTTCATTCCCTCGTGCAAGGTCATCCCTTCTTGCCTTGCCATCCCTTCTTGCACTGTCATCCCGAACGAAGTGAGGGATCTCTGTACTCGCCGGCAGCCTTGGTGCAGTGGAGGACTGCACAGATCCTTCGCCGCAAAAGCGCGCGCCTCTGGATTACAGTTCTCAAAACTATCGTTTCACCCGCACCTGCACACGCGTCCCATCCGGCAAACTCCCATTCGACAATTCCACTTTGCCGTTACGCACGATGCCTTCGAACTCTTGCTGCGGAACAGCTTGACTGGAACCTTTCGCGGCCGTGGCGGCCACCGCTACATTGACCTGGCGTCCCATACCTTTATCCATGGCTTCATTCGCCAGTCGATCGGCTTCCCGATTGTGCTCGCGCAACGCATGCCCGATGGAAAACCAGTCCATCTGCGCGATCAGCTCTTTTGCCCGTCCATGCAGATCCTGCAGCGTGGGATTCTTCACCTTATAGATGCCCTTGATCTGGCGCACCAGCAATTCAGAATCGGAAATGACCTTCAACGCCTTCCCATGCCCGAGCGCGTACTCAAGCGCCCCGATCAGCCCCTGATACTCCGCAAAGTTGTTGGTCTGGTGTCCGAGGTACTCGCTTAGCGTGGCGACCTTGCGCCCGGTTTCGTCCTCGATGACGACGCCATAGCCCGCCGGTCCGGGATTGCCGCGCGCGCCGCCGTCGGTGTGCGCGATCAGATAGTGCTCCGGAGGATTCTCGCGGGATTCAAACAGAGTTTTGGAACCAGTGCTGCGAGGGGGGTAAAAAGGCATGCGTCGAGTTTACAACGAGGCATAAACGAGACATAAACCAAAGACGCGGGCAACAACGCCCGCGCCACACAATCGAAACTCTGAGTACTGAGTACTGCCCCTCAATACTTCGGCACCTTCGGATCCACCCGATCCGCCCACGCCGTAATTCCACCGGCCACATTCACCACTTTCTTGAATCCTGCTTGCTGCAGGAAAGCGACGGCTTTGGCGCTGCGTCCGCCCATTTTGCAATGGACCGCAATTTCACGGCTGGAATCCAGTTCGTTCACGCGCTTCGGCAGATCGTTCAACGGAATCAAATATCCGCCGATGTTGCAGATCTGATATTCGTGCGGCTCGCGCACATCGAGCACGAAAATATCTTCTTTCGCATCCAGACGCCGCTTCAAATCCTCGACTTGAATCTCGGGAACTCCGCTGGCCACGGGCTTCTCCTCTCCACGAATGCCGCAAAACTCGTTGTAGTCTATCAGCTTCGTGACCGTCGGATGCGTCCCGCACACCGGGCAATCCGGGTTCTTCCGCAACTTCAACTCGCGGAATTTCATGCCCAGCGCGTCGATCAGCAGCAGCCGCCCAATGAGCGGCTCTCCCACTCCCAAAATCAGCTTGATGACTTCCGTCGCCTGCATCACCCCGACGAGGCCAGGAAGAATGCCAAGCACGCCCCCCTCCGCGCACGACGGAACCAGCCCCGGCGGTGGCGGCTCTGGATACAGGCAGCGGTAGCAAGGCCCCTCTTCGGTGGCGAACACGCTGGCCTGACCTTCGAAGCGGAAAATCGATCCATACACATTTGGCTTCCCAGTCAGCACGCACGCGTCGTTCACGAGATATCGTGTCGGAAAATTGTCAGTGCCGTCGGCGATGATGTCGAAGTCGCGGAACAACTCCAGCGCATTGGCGCTCGTAAGCTTCGTATCAAACGTCCGTAGGTTCAGGAATGGATTGATTCCTTTCAGCTTGTCCGCCGCTGAATCGAGCTTCTTGCGCCCCACATCAGCCGTCGAGTGAATGATCTGCCGCTGCAGGTTGGTGTAGTCCACCACGTCGAAATCAACCAGGCCCAGCGTGCCCACGCCAGCCGCCGCCAAGTAAAGCGCCAAGGGCGAGCCCAGCCCACCGGTGCCGATGCACAGCACGCGCGCCGCTTTCAGCTTCTGCTGGCCCTCCATGCCGACCTCGGGCATGATGAGATGCCGCGAGTAGCGCAGGATTTCGTCTTTATTCAGCGTGACCGGAATTTCAGTGCTGGTAGCCATAAAGTCCTCGAGTTGTTCCTTCGTGCACCTTCGTGTCCTTTGTGGTTCAAGAATTGTAGTCCGTCAAATCCAGAGTCTTTGCGTGGGAAATGATGGACGAACGAATCCGGAACTAACAACAGGAAGGGCAACAACACCGCATTCGCATGGCAGGATTCATCTTCAAAGCGCTCAGGCCGCGCCTCCAGCAATCGAAGGCACGATAGAAATGTTATCACCGTCTTTCAGTTCGGTGGCTTCTTTTTGCAGGTAGCGGATGTCCTCGTCGTTGACGTACAGATTCACGAACGCCCGCAGCTTGCCCTCATCGGTGTAAAGGTGCTTGCGCAAGTCGGGATGCAGCGACACCAGCGAACTCATCGCCTCGCCCACCGTCGTTCCCGACACCTCCACCGCGGCCTGCTTACCCACGTACTGCCGCAAAGGGGTTGGAATGTGTATTTTGCTCATAAATCTACTGTAAGAGATGCGGCAGGTCGGGGGCAAGATTCACGAGGAACGGTAGGCTGAAACTGGACGACCCACGTTCGACGAATGTTGTGCCGACGAAACCAGTCCTACCACTCCCCTGAGCCATCCAAGCCACTTATCCCGCGCCGCCTCCACGGCCTAGAATCGCTCCGGGAGAATTGCTATGACTATTTTTGATCCTGCGAGAGGCCGAATCATCGATGGCGGCGGCGGACACGGCGGTACTCTGCTCCGCCTCATTGCCCTCGGCATCGCCGCCCTTCTGCTCGTCATCCTCCTCTTCAGTTCGGTGACTCGCGTCGGTACCGGACACGTCGGCGTCCTCACTCTGTTCGGCAAGGTGCAACAGGGCGGAACGTTAGGAGAAGGAATTCATCTCATCAACCCTCTGAAGACGAATAAC
>Ga0209698_10000450_pt1 | contig 47338 bp, 34 predicted proteins | sample LitLauG_LLR_2012_FD_187203 | JGI IMG/M metagenome (GOLD analysis project Ga0209698, IMG submission 187203) | Freshwater sediment microbial communities from Pennsylvania, USA - Little Laurel Run_MetaG_LLR_2012 (SPAdes) (version 2) | ecosystem: Environmental > Aquatic > Freshwater > Creek >...
CGCACCAATCTGCAAGCGGAGACGGCCGAAGAACTCTGGTCGAAGTACATGCAGTTGACCGAGGCCGAAGCCAGCTTCCGGGCGCTGAAGAGCGAGCTTGCGATTCGGCCGTTGTTTCATCAACTGGAGCCGCGCGTGAAGGCTCACGTGATGGTTGCGTTCCTGGGTTACGCACTCTGGGTTACCCTGAAACATCTGCTCCAACGCCGAGCGGCGATCGTGCCCAAGCCAACCGCGAGCGGAGTCGAAAACGCTCAGCCGTTCTCACCGATGAAAGCCCTGGCGCTGCTGTCCACGCTGCAGAGCGCAGATATTGTCCTACCCACGACGGACGGACGAGAGATTCGCCTACGTCGCATCACGGAACTTACCGCGGAACAGAAATCCCTGCTCCAACAGCTCGGCATCAGCCTGCCGGAGCGTCTGGATTCTCATTCCAAATGTAGTGCAGACTCAGCGATAGCCTGACCTCATTCTAAAAGACTTAGGTGACTTTCGCCTCTTCTTGTGACGAACTTGGGCTAAAATAGGCCACCAGTCAGTCCAGTCCAGCGATGCTTTTCGCAGGAGAGGATCACTTGCTTTTGTGTCCGCCGAAAAGCTCAAGTCGGTCAACCCCAGCGCAGGCGCTTTTCGAAGGCTACCTGAGATTCAAGGCACGGTTGGCAGTCCTGGGCTCTCGGCACGTTGCTTCGCAATGGGAAGAATCGCCTTCAGGAATTCATCCGCACTGTAAGCCTTTTCAGCTTCCACCATGCCAGGCACCGTGGATAGTGGGTAGATAACGTCAGCTCCCCCCGGGTCAGATTTGAGCCAAATCGACACCAGGGGGATGGCGGAGATGCGCAGCAGCCGCGCCTCATAGGAGCCAGTACCCACCTGTTCAAGGTTTTCCAGTTTCGCGAATGCATCGGACGTGGCCTTCACAAACGGGCCATAATTCATGTTGGCCAGCAGCGTGGCCTTCCCCGACGGGTCAGTGTGAACCTCAGCCGCGGCAACAGGCCCGCCTGCGGCATGGACAAGATATCGGAAGCCGGCGGGATGAGCGGAACCTAAGCCCTTCCCATTGGCGATTTCGTCGGCACGCAAATCATAAACGGCATGGGGTGGGGCTAACTGCAGCGCGTTGAAGTCTACGGCGAGTCCTGTGAGAGGACCCCTGCGGACGGATGACTGGTTGAGCCCATCTTGAACCAACTTAGATCCGTTCGGCGGTTCAATTGCAAATCGCAACGGCATGATCTTCCTCCCGTTGACTTACTGGGTGAAGCAAGTAAGACCCCATGTTGCCCCACCGTTATATGTGCTGGGGAATGAATTAGCGTCCTGAATTGTCGGCCCGTAATACGGGTCGTGGATGTCGATAGTCGGCGCGTTAGGGTTAGATTTGTCGTACCCGGTGATTACAAGGCTGTGGCCGCCGCCTCCGTTCCAGTAAATCCCGATCGAGACGGGCCGAGAGGCATCAATCTCACCTGCCACTGTCCCGAAAGTGGCTGAACTGCTCGATGAGGAACGAAGGTGACCTGTGGTCGTGAGTGCCCTATCCGGATACCACGCCCGATTACACGCTGCACTGCTTCCGTTCTGGCAGCAGGTTGTCTGGTTGAATTCATGGTTGGCTAGCGCGCACTGCGTCCAAGTAGTGTTGGGATCGTAAAATTTTGTGATGCTCGCTGTCGTCGCTGCCCAGCACCAATTGCTCTGTTGCTGATACTCCTCGGTGAACGAAAGATGGCAAGCCTGTGCTGGACCGGGATCCTCACTTAACAATAATGCTTCCGTAAACGCTTGTACCGAAGCGGGATCCTCACTTAACAACAACGCTTCGATCGAGCCAATAGTATTCACAGCGCCTCCTTGAGCCGATGACACTCTGTCCCCGGCTTCCCCACCTTATGGCCCAAGCTTCGGACCTGAGATGCGGCGCGAAGTCTACCACAAGAAGCCCGCCCTTCTATGCTGACACCTCGCGTCCCTGAAACCCGAACGAGAACGGGCGTATTAAACGTTCAGGAGATAAAGCCGGTTGATCTGGGAATAGTAATCGGTGGAAGTCAGATACACAACGACCTTGTGGTTTGACGCCATCGCCGCCAGAGCGACCGCTAGCATTTCTTTTCGATGGCTTGGCTCAGCATCGAACCAACCATTAAACTTACCTGTTTGCTCCGCCAGATTGATATAGATGTTGCCATCTTCAGCGGGTCCGGTCATCGTCACGGAGCAGTTGAACCATCCACCCGGTGCACCGGAAACTGGTTGCCCAGTTTGTATGTCCTGGTACAGTGGATTTCCATGTGAATCGATTGTAGTCGCCACAACTACACCTCCTGGAAGGGGCACTTAGTGTGGGGCAGTTGGCACGCCAACGATCCCCGACCGACACGCCTCTGTGTTGCCGTGATCTCACCCTTGCGGCGCAACGCAGAAGCATTCGTGCGAGATACGGTCGCCACCTCACTCGCAGGTAATGAAACCAGATGCGAAATAAATATAAGATAATAGATTCTGAAAATCAAGTGCGCTGACAGAATTGTGGTAGGCCTGCACGCCGTAACGGTAACAAAAGATACAGGAAGCCTAAAGACCAGCGTGTCTACTGGCAGTGGACCGGCAAACTGACGTAACCGCGACTTCACGGGACAGCGCCCTCCATCGTTGGTTGGATGGGGATTTCGCGACAGATATCCGCTTCGCGCGTCTCGGACCAATTTCCAGGCAGGCGACAACCTGGGCTTGGACGAAGAACGAACTCATTCGCCCCGCTTAGGATTTGACGAGATGCTATCTGCTCAACTGGCATCAACCTAAAAAGGGCCTAAAAGGGCCTTGATATCGGTGATTGCGAGATGTATGATGCAACCACGACAAATGGGGGTGTCGGCTATGGAACGTATGCTCCGCATTTTCCTGACGGCCGCAGGAGTATCCCTGGCTACGGTCGCTGTCCCTTGCCTTTATGCCCAGAGACACCAGGTCGGAATCGACCGCCCGGGCAGCGACTATCGAAGTTTCGAGATGCCTCAGCCCGATCCTGGCGCGTGCCAGGCCATTTGCGCACGAGAAGGGCCGTGCAGGGCATGGACTTTTGTCCGGCCCGGGGTGCAAGGCCCACGCGCCCGATGCTGGCTCAAAACCAGCATCCCTGAACCGCACGACGACGGTTGCTGCACGTCGGGCGTGGAACGAGCCGGCGAGAGCTATCAAGAAGGGATCGACCGGCCGGGAATGAACATCGACAGCAAGGCCCTGCCCCGTCCGGAGCCCGCCCTGTGCGAAGCGGCATGCCGGAAGCGAGCCGACTGCCGCGCGTGGACTTACGTACACCCGGGGTTCCGTGGGCCCCAATCGCCGCCGGAGTGCTGGCTGAAGGGAACCGTCCCGAGATCGGAGCCGAACGGCTATTGCATATCCGGCGTCGTTCAGCGCGCGCCATAGCCCGACTCTCGCCCGGTTAGCACCATGGACCTGACCGAACATTATCAAACCGTCTCTCGCCAGATCCGGGAATGCCGGGTAGTTCCGTTCCTGGGGGCGGGCGTAAACCTCAGCGACCGCCCCGAACAATACGAGTGGAAGCCGAAGCAGGCCCAGCAGCTACCCAGCGCTTCGGAGCTCGCCGGGTATCTGGCGCGCCGGTTCCACTACTGCCGCCCGGACTGCGACCTGACGCGTGTGTCGCAATACGTGGAAGTGATCTTGGGTGCGATCGAATTGAATGACGAGCTTCGAACAGTCTTCCGGCCCGAGTATCCGCTCACCGAGACGCACCGCTTCCTGAGTTCACTGCCCCCCGGACCTTCCGGATATCCGCTGTTTGTCACCACAAATTACGACAACCTTCTGGAGCGCGCCCTGCTGGAGCGGAGGCAGGATTTCGACTTGGTCTACTATGACCCCGGTGAAGAAAGCGGCGGAGGGCGCTTCTGGCACCGGCCCCCTGGGGAAGGGCCGCAGTTGATCGATCGCAAGTGTAAGGACCAGTATGAGTTCCTGGCCCGCCGCCCGGCGATCCTGAAGATTCACGGCACCGTCTGCGCGGACCACGAGGAGAGCGAGGGGTTCGTCATCACCGAGAACCATTACATCGAATTCCTGGCCGAAGACGCACTCCAGGTCATGCTGCCCGCCTCGCTGCTGGCGAAGCTGAGAAGAAGCCATTTACTCTTCCTCGGCTATAGCCTCCGCGACTGGAATTTCCGTGTCTTCCTGCGCCGTCTGAAGCGGAACCCGAAGGAGCGCAGCAGGTGCTGGGCGATCGTAGCGCTCTGCGATGCCGCCGAGGAGAAGTTTTGGGCCATGCACAACACTGACATGATCGCGCAGGACCTCAAAGAGTACATACCGGCCCTGCGCCAGGCGCTGGAGGCGGGCCATGCCGCAGAAGCATGAATGTCCCTATAAAGGGCTCGAGCCTTACGCCGAGGAGGATGCCGGCCGTTTTTTCGGCCGTGAAACGGAGGCGCGCATCATAGCCGATAATCTCCGGGCCTCGCGCGTCACAGTGGTTTACGGCGAAAGCGGCGTGGGAAAGAGTTCGCTGCTGCGGGCCGGCGTGGCGACGCGTTTGCGGGCCGGCGATTTGAGCGACGACTTTCTCGTGGTGGTCTACCGGCTTGGGCGCGAGGAGCCCGCAGCCGGTTTGGCGGCTGCCGCCGGCGCCGCAATCAGATGGGAACCTCCGGCCGGACCCCTGAGCGAGCAGCTCCAGGCGTGCGTAGAGCGCTCGAAACGCGACCTGCTCATCATCTTGGATCAATTCGAGGACTACTTCGGGCACGTGGGGGACCGGGAGTTCTTCACGGAACTGCTGCGCTTGGTGGAAAATCCGGAAGCGCCGGTTAATTTCGCGGTCGGTGTCAGGGCGGACTCACTCTCGCTTCTGGATCGGGTGAGCCATGGACTCTGGGATAACCGGCTGGCGGTGGAGCATCTCAGCGAGAAGGCAGCGCTGGAGGCCATTCTGCGGCCTCTGGAAGGCGGCGAGGTCACACTGGAACGGCCACTCGCCGAGGAGGTCTGCCGGCAGATCCTCGACCCGAGCGGACGAGTGCCGGCGCCTTTCCTGCAGCTTGTCATGAGCCGCTGGTGGGAGGAGGACCACGCAAAAGGCGAATTGACCGCGCAAACCCTGCACGAACGGCTCGGCGGGTTCGACAAGCTGCTGAAGAACCACATCGAGACCACGATGGGGACGCTGAACCGAACGGAATGCCGCATCTCGGTGTCCCTGTTCCGCGCCATGGCAACCGAGGGTGGGAGGAAGGCAATGCCGCAGGCGATCTCCGAACTGTCGGCGGTCTTTCCAGCGAAGAAGGTTCGGCCGGTACTGAACAAGCTGCTGGCGCGACGAGTGGTGACTGCGGGCGCCGCGCCGCCGGGCTTCGCCGAGGACGACATCTCTTATCAGTTCACGCACGACATCGTCGCCGCCAAGGCATTGGAATGGCGTAGGCGCGCAGAAGAACGCGCAAAGCTGACGCGCTGGGCGGTGGCGGTCCTCGCCGTGATCGGGCTGTTGATGCTCTGGTCGTTTCAGGAACGCCGGAACGCGCAAGACCAGGCCGGGCGAATGTGGGCGCAGCGCGCGAAGGACACGCTTGCAAGCGACCCGGAACTGGCGCTCCTGATCGCTCTCCAAGCGGTAAACAAGACCCGGGGCGGCGACCCGCAGTCGCACGCGGACTCGGTGGAGACGCTCAACAGGGCGCTCGAAACCTCTGCTCTCCGGGCCACGCTGGTGCATACCCGCCCGGTCAGGGCGGTGGGCGTCAGTGGCGACGGAAAGCGCGTGGCTACGGCCGGTGAGGACGGCACGATCAGGGTGTGGGATGCCGCCATAAATAAACTGCTAGTGGAATTGAGCGCCGGCACTGATATCAAAGCTGCGATCTTCAGTTCCGACCTGTCGCGCGCTGCGGCGGCCGGGAACACGAGGGGCGCCATATGGGATCTGTTGACGGGCAAGCCGCATTACTTGCGAGGCTCGTACGGCGAGATCCTGGCCGTCGCCTTCAGTCCAGACGACGCTCTGGTGGCAGCCGGGTACGCCCGGGGCGCGGTGGAGATCTGGGATACCAGAACCTGGACAGTGTCGAGAATTCTCTCGAGCGGATTCGCGTCCATTCAAGCGCTGGCGTTCAGCGACAACGGTGGCCGCCTGGCGGTAGCGGGCGATGCGGTCGAGATCTGGGAGGTAGCATCGGGTAAGCTCTTGCGCACCCTGCCTGGGGGGGAATACACCATCTACAGCGTCGCACTGAACTTCGACGGCACTCGGGCAGCCTCGGCCAATAGTAACGGCACAGTTACGGTCTGGGGCCTGGACGGCCACAACTCCCGCATGGCCCTGAGAGGTCACACGGGCCCGGTCTGGGCCGTCTCGTTCAGTCACGACGGGCGTCACCTCGCCTCCGGAAGCGAAGATCGAACCGCACGGGTGTGGAATGTGGATAGTGGCATGCCGGAGCTCGAGTTGCGTGGTCACGCCCTGGCGGTTCGAGCGGTGGCCTTCCTCCCGGACGATAAGCGGCTGCTCACGGGCGGAGGAGACAACACTGCAAAACTCTGGGCGATTGCTACGGCGGATTTTGAGACTATGCGAGCTCAAAACGGCGATCTGGCCGCCGTTGCGTTCAGCCCGGCGAGCGATCTCATCGCCGCCGGGGGTTCCGATCAGGCACTCATATTGTTGGACCTGAAAACGAGAAGTCTCCGCCGGCTGCCGTTCGAGGGAGGCGATATCTGGGATATCGCCTTCAGCGCGGATGGCCACCGCATTGCCGCCGCGGCCAGCGATCAGACCGTTAGGATCCTCGACGCCGGGACCGGAGAGGTATTGACCACGCTTAGTAGACCTCCGGATATCGTACTTTGGCTGGCTTTCACGGCCGAAGGAAAGCAACTCGTGACTCTCACGGCAGATGGGAAAGTGGCGCGCTGGGATGCGCTTTCCGGCAAACCGGTGAGCGCGTGCGACATTCGATCGGGACAGGTTCTTTACCACCAATTCACATCCGGAGCCGAAGGTGTGGTGGTCGGGAGCGCGCGGCAACTCAAACTGTGGGAAGTGAGTAGCTGCCGCCAGATCCTCGCTTTGCAGCTCCCCGCCCCTGATACGAGCTATGCGATCAGCGCGGATGGGAGGCGCGTCGCACTGGGGCTGTCGGACGGAACCCTGGAGGTGGCCGAGGTCGCGAAAAGAGGAGAGCACCCGGGGCGTCGCTTCGCTGGAGGAGCGGTTCAGACCGTGGCGCTCGATGCTGACGGAAACCGCCTGGCGAGGGCCGGTGGCGATGGAACGGTCCGCGTCCTCGATCTGGATACCGGGTTTGACAGCCTGATCTCTCACCGGCAGGGGACATCGGTTGTGAAGCTGGTATTCGGTCCCAATCGGAAATTCCTGGCCAGTATCGAGGTCGACGGCGTTCACATTTACGACCTCGATCCCGAGCTGCCGCGGCGTGTTCAGGCGCAGGGTCTAGAACCCCTACTGCAAGAGGGCCGTTCCCGAGTCACGCGGCAACTGACTGAGAAAGAGTGCAGGGATTACCTTGGGCTCGCCACTTGCCCACCGGTGCCGTAAGTACCACCCATTGGCGGCAAGAGCGCGCCGGCCGGCGGGCGCAGTATTCATAATTCCAGGAGAGCAGCAGTTATCGGGCCAATTTTACCGGCACGCTCGCGAGCGTTCGCCCCCATGTAATAGTCAAGGTGCCTTCGGGCTTGCCGGACGACGCGAGTTTGATGGTGAGCGTCTCGACCGGCTGCGCGAATCTGGTAAGCTTCACGGGGACGCGGCCGAGGTCCTCTGATTCGCTGTAGGTCGTCCCCCACTGTCCCGTCTGCTTGTTCACGACCAGCTTCCATTCGTCGGGTTTCGCGACGAGATAAAGAGTGTAAACGCCTTTGGACACTCGCAAATCGCCGATCATGACGTCCGTTTCGGTGGTCAGCGTGGTGGCCGCGTCCGCGCCCAGTCGCCACCACCTGTCGTAGGGAATCAGCCCGCCCTCGACTTCCCGCCCACGCGCGGATGGCGCGCTGTATTCGATGGTGATCCCAAGGCCTTGGAGCTTCATGCTGGTTTCGGCCGCTGGGCTTAGCTTGTTTTCTGTGACTTCGCGATTGCGCGTCTGGGCTGAACCCGCGGACGCCAATAGCGCTACACCTAAGATGCAACTCACGATTCGCATCGGCGGTCTCCTCTCAATACTCGAAGCATACCACCGCACCCATTTGTCGGGTTAGCTCGCAACATCGCCTGCCGCGCGCGGAAATAACTGCAGTACCGTCTTCCGATCTCGTCCGGACCACACTATCCCGCGGTGAGCGGTGGCTCCGACGGCTTGGGCGGTAGCTGTCGATAACAGCCCTACCGTCCAACGATCCGGATTCCTCCCGGTAAACGCCCCCCACGGAAGTCACATAAGCATCTGGTCGGGAAAACCCGCGGACACGGCCGGCCAAGCAGACGACCCGTTGCCGCATCAGGCTTACGTTAACGCTTTTTGCCCCCTGGCCCCCGGCCGCAAATTTTCCCCGCTCAATGAACGCCGGCCTCAGTCGCCGCCCAGGCTCCGCGTTGAGAATTCCCTTGCAACCCACGCCCCACCCCGACAACGTTTACGCAGGATCGCTCGAAAGCTTGCCCATGCTATCATCGACCCGATTGACTAAACGCTCCAGCAAAGCCCAACAAACCCGCGCGTTCCTGGCCAGGGTGCCGTTTAACGAACTGCTCGGCATTGAACTCCACCGCACCCATCCCGATGGCGCCACCATCCGTTGCCCGCTGCGGGAGAACCTCATGAATGGCGCTGAAGTGCTGCATGGCGGCGTCACCGCAACCTTGGCCGACGTCGCCGTGGCGGTCGCCATTCATCATCGCTTCGGCGGAACGCGCCGCATCACCACGGTCGAGTTGAAAATCAACTATTTCCGCCCGGTGTCCGAGGGAATCTTGTTTGCGCGGGCCACGCTGTTGCGCGTTGGCGGCACCCTCTGCGTAGGCCGCGTGGACCTCACCGACGCCCGCAAACGGGCGGTCGGCGTGGCCATCGTCACCTACATCTTCCTGGAAGGGCAGCATCGATGAATCTCACTCTGCAGGACCAAGTAGCCGTCGTCTCTGGCGCCAGCCGCGGCATCGGGCGAGCCATCGCCGAAGAGTTCGCTCGCGAGGGCGCTGCGGTGGTGATCTGCGGACGCAAGCAGGACACGCTCGACCACGTCGCCTCCGAAATCGGCGGCTGCGCCGGCAGCATCCACCCCATGGTCTGCCACGTGGGCCGCGCTCCCGACATCCAGCGGCTGGTGGACGCCACCCACCGTCAGTTCGGGCGGATCGACATCCTGGTGAACAATGCGGCCACCAATATCGCGCAGGAGCCGGTGTTGCAGGTGGACGAGGCCAAATTCGACAAGATGGTTGAGATCAACCTCAAAAGCGCTTTCCGCTTCATCCAGGCGGTGGCCCCGGGGATGTGCGAGCGCGGGCGGGGCTCGATTATCAACATCGCGTCCATCGCCGGTGTGCGGCCGCAGCACCACGGCATGCTCTACAGCATGACCAAGGCCGCGCTCATCATGATGACGCAATCCTACGCGCTGGAACTGGGGCCGCGCGGGGTCCGCGTCAATGCCATCGCACCCGGCCTGGTGGAAACGGTCTTCAGCGAATACTTCTGGAAAGACGAAGGCAAACTGCGGCAGATCATCGAGGAGCAGCCCATCAAACACCTGGGACAGCCCGCGGAGATTGCCCGCATCGCCGTGCTGCTGGCCGGCGACCGCGCCTCGTATCTCACCGGCCAGACGCTGGTGGTGGACGGCGGGCGCTTGCTGCCTTAGCGCCCCATTTCCGAAATACAATGACAGCAGGGGCGCATGGCCCCGCTGGTTTCCCATGATCGCCAAGACACTCAGACAGGCCCGTACCGCACTCACGCTGTTGAACCCGGATGAAATTCGAAAGGTCGCCGCGCGGCCGCTGCACATCGGTTTGGTGGCCGATGGTAGCGCCGCCTACGCGGAGATGGAGGATTTCCTCATTCCCGCCGGCGTGCCTCACTCGGTCCGTCTGCAGTTGATGGAGCAGGTGCATCGCGCCAACGACCCCGGCGTGCCGGAGGCCGTCGACTTGGTCCTCTACGAACCGGGCCTTCGGTGTCCCCAGGGGTCGTTCACTTATCGCCGGGGCCATCCCGAAGCCACGGTCGTCGAAGTGCTCGCCGAAAAGAACCAACTCGGGCTGCCGCTGGCCCGCCAGTTTCCCGTCTTCCGCAAGGCTGTGCTGGAGAGCACCATCCACTCGGTGGCGCGGGAGAACGCCCTGTTCGCCGTGGCCACGGCCTTGCCGAACGTCGTGCCGAGCCTGATTGAACTGCCCTGGACGGTGGGCGAATTTGCGTCCGATACGCTATTTCTCACGCTCAACCAGGTGCGCATGGCTTTTCAGATTGCCGCCGCCTGCGGGAAGGACTCGGGCTTTTCGCCCCAGAGGTACGAAGTTCTGGCGATCGCCGGCGGGGCATTCGGATGGCGGGCGCTGGCGCGCGAACTGGTAGGCCACATTCCGCTCGGCGGCGGCCTGATCCCGAAGGGCGCCATCGCCTATGCCGGAACCTACGTGGCCGGCAAGAGCCTGGAGTTGCTGCACCAGAATCACGGATTGCACACGCGCGAAGAACAGCGGGAGTTGTACCGCGAAGGATTTGCGCGCGGCAAGGCGATTGCCGAATCGGCGCCCGTCGATCGCCCTGTAAACTAAATCACTGTCCGGTGCGTCGTACAATCAAGGGAGAAGGACTTCCAGGAGGACATTTATGCGCCTGACGCACTTCGGAATCGTTTTAGCTCTGGCAACCGCGGGGTTCGCCGACACCATTGTTCTCAAAAACGGCCGCGTGATCAATGGCAACTATTTAGGCGGAACGCCGCGCCAGGTCAAGGTCGAGGTGGGCGATCAGATCACCACGCTGGATGTCAGCGATATCGCCCGGATCGAATTCAGTGGCGCCGCCTCATCCTCCGCGCCCTACTCGCACGTGGATAACGCGCGCCCCACGCTGCGCCGCGCCGACAGTGGAGATAGCGGCCGGCCCACCCTGCGCCGCGCCGACAACGCCGCTCCGCAAGCGGACGATCCCGACCGGCCGGTGCTCCGCCGCAACGAGGACGTAATCCTGCGGCCCGACTCCACGCCGCCGCCGGCGGCGCCGCGCGACCCTATCAATCTGCCGGCCGGAACCAACCTGGTGGTCCGCATGATTGATGCGGTGGATTCGGAAACCGCCCACGTCGGGCAGACCTTTGCGGCCTCCCTGGATGAGCCGGTGCTGGTCAATGGCAACCCGGCCATCTCGCGCGGTGCCGACGTCACCGTCAAACTGGTGGACTCCAAGGATTCGGGCAAGCTGACGGGTAAGGCCGAGCTGACTTTGGATCTGGTTTCCGTCCGCGTCAACGGTAAGATGGTCGACATTAACACCCAGAGCGTGCAGCGCGAAAGCGATTCGCGCGGCGCCAAGACCGCCAAGGTGGCCGGCGGAACGGCGGCAGTGGGCGCCATCATCGGCGCCATTGCGGGCGGCGGAAAGGGCGCTGCCATCGGCGCCGGTGCGGGCGCGGCGGCGGGCGCCGGGTCGCAGGTGATAACCAAGGGCCAGCGCGTCCGGATTCCCTCGGAAACCCGCTTGACCTTCGCCCTGGATAACGACGTCAAGATCTGACCGGCGGCCACGCCCTTGTCCAAGCCAACTGCGATGGTCACCGGCGGCAGTCGTGGAATCGGCCGCGCTGTCGCCATCGAGCTTGCCAAAACCCATGGCGTGATTGCGACCTACCGCGGGCGTCGCGATGCCGCCGAGTCGTTGCGCGCCGAAACCGGCTGCGAAATCTTCCCGTGCGACGTGGGCAGCCGAGACGACCGCGCGGCTCTGCTGGCCTTTGCGCGCCAGCGGTTTGAGAAACTGGACCTGCTGGTGAATAATGCCGGCATGGCGCCGCGTGAGCGCCGCGATCTCTTGGAAGCCACCGAAGAGAGCTTCGACGAGTTGATTGCCACCAACCTCAAGGGTCCGCACTTCCTCACCCAGCAGGCCGCGCGCTGGATGGCGGAGGCCGCCGGGGGGCGCATCGTTTTCGTGACGTCGATTTCCTCCTATACCGCCTCGGTGAATCGCGGCGAGTACTGCATCTCGAAGGCTGGGCTGAGCATGTCGGTGGCGCTCTATGCGCAGCGCCTGGCGGAGATCGGCGTCAAGGTTTTCGAGATCCGGCCCGGCATTATCCGCACCGACATGATCGCCAACGTGGAGAAGGCATACGACGAAAAGATCGCCGGCGGCCTCTTGCCGCAGCGCCGCATGGGCGAAGGCAGCGATATCGCCAAAGCCGTCCGCGCCATCGCCGACGGTCTGCTCGATTACTCTACCGGCCAGGTGCTCAACGTAGACGGCGGCTTCAGCCTGCGCAGTTTGTAGCGGCAACCTCAAAACCACCAGTCCTACGACATTTCCCTGGCGAAGACGGCCGGTAGCGCTTGCTGCGACCTGAGATCCACATCGTAGCCCAGCCTCGGTCTTGGGCTTGTTCCGTTGAGCACCTGGTGGGCCACCACGATCAGGTGATGCGCCAAGCAAGACATTTCTCGCTGAAGCCACGGCTGGCGAGTTCCGGCTCAATGATTACCAGGTCCAACCGACGTTGCTCGTCAGCGGCAGATCGGCTCCATCGAGGCCAACCTTAGGGCCGCGTTTTCAGCGGGCACATCAGTTTCGGCCTGTTCTCTTTTTCATCGACGAACTGGATTCGATTCCCCAACCCGGCGCCACCGACCACCCGGCCACCCCCCACATACTCCAAGCCCCGCCAAAGCGTTCACACGTTATTCCAAAATATTTCCTGAACCGTAACTGTATTCCTATCAATCAATTACGGCCAATCGCCTGCTCCCCGGCCCCGCTCCGCCCAACGCCCACCGTGCCATCATAGACGTAGGGAGGCACTTACCTCCCGCAGATCTTTCTCAAAGGAAACCGGCAACCGGACAAAAATGTCCCGTCCGATCGGAATAACGCATTTGTTTTCAGCAAATGTAACCCCAAAAACGGGACATGCGTGTCCCGTTTTGGCGCTTACGGCACCAGCATTACCGGCGACTGCCAGAACGCCGCCTTGTTCGACGTCGGATCTAGCACCGTCACCTGGCAATCGTACTTGCCGGGCTTCAGCTTGGCCAAGCCCAGGCTGAACCGCAGCGGCACCGCTTTCGATTTGGCGTCCATGCCTTCGGTCACTGGCAGCGGCGGCGTTTCAAAAGCCTTCGACTGGCCCCGGTAGAAGCTGACGAACGCCACCAGCGGCTGCATGCTGGCCGCGCCCCGTTCGTAGGCCTGCAGGTAGACGTACATGTCGCGGTGCGTGCTGAAAACCTTCGTCACGCTGGGAATGAGCCGCTGCCCGTCCTGGATCAGCGGGTTTACCGTAGGCGTTTTGTCCTTCGCGGTGTAAAGCGAGTCCCTCATGTCCAGACGCTGGCCGCTCAGCACCACGGAGCTGATGGGAATGCGCTTCTGCTCCTTGTTCAGGTTCGGCACCACGAACTTGTTGATGAACGTGCCGATGCGCCCCGTTTCGTCGTCGCGCGCCAGAAACTTCATCGTGTAAGTGCCGGGCAGCACCGTAAACGCAGTCTCGTATTGGACGGGCTGCTTGGACAACCGCTCCGCGGTTTCGCCGCTCAGCTTGATATCCACCTTGTCGCGCACGTTGGCCACCGTCACGTTGTACTCGTCCTTGACCTCGCCGATGAAATCGATGAGCGTATGTTCGGCGCCGCGCCGCCGCGCCAGCGCCAGCTCGCTGCCGGGAATCTTGGCCGTCACCGGCACGAAGTACTCGGCCGAATTCAACTGGAAGAAGTTCACCTCCATCGCAATGGTCAGCTCGGTGATGGGGTCGCCCAGCATTAACGCATCCTGGAGCTGCCGTTCCTTGTCCACCGTTGTGAACTTCTTGAACTCCTTGCCGGCGTAATAACCCTGGCGGTAAGTCAACTTAGCCGATGCGTCGCCGTTGTAAGTGATCTTGATCCGCCGGAAGCGGCCGTCCAGTGCGGCGTTAGCCGAGTAATACCCGACAATATAGTAACTGGAAATGGATTGCTCGGCTTCGAGGATTCCTTTGCCCAGGTCGTTGTTGTCCAGCAGAGCCTTGCCCCCGGTGTCGGCGGCCAGTCCGTAGAGCGTGTCCTGCGACTTCTGAAAGTTATTATTGTTGGCCAGGGCCGAGTTCCCCGAATACATGCCGGCGCCGCCCGGCGACCCCCTGGTGGCGTCGCCCAGCGGGGCCTGGGCCACCAGGCCGCGCGCATCCACCGGAAAGAAGGTCACATTGGAGCGGATGGCGGCGTTGACCGTGGCCTGGAACTGCGCCTGGTTGTCCACGCCGTTAAGGCGCAGACCGCTGGCGAAATAGACCAGCACCTTCTTCTCGTTGAGCTGGCCCAGCATCTTGACGGCGGTCTGCAACGCGGCCAACTGCCGGTCGGTGTTGAACAGGTTGAATTCGCTGTCGTCTTCGCCGAACGCCGTGCCCACGTCGGCGGCGCTGTCGTCGGCATCGGTGGGGTCGAAACCCTGGCCCTCGCCAATGAACAGCTTGACGATCTTCTTTTCCAGTTCGTCGCGGTTTTCGGTGAAGTCCTGCAGCACCTTGACGCCGTCGGAGAACGAGATCAGGGCCATCAGGTCGGCGGGCGACATCTGGGTGTGGATGAACTTGAGGGCGGCGGCTTGCGCCCGCAACTGGTCGGGCACCGGCATGGCGCTCATATCGAAGTAGAGCGCGATCAGGCGGCGGTCCCGGTAGCGGATGTCGCCCGGCCTTTCCGGTGTGATCGAGGTCATGGCCACAGGCGGGGCAGGCGTCTCGCCTGCCTGGGGAGCTACGGGAGGAGCGGCTGGCGTAGCCGGCGCCGCCTCCACCAGCTTCTGGTATTCGCAGAAGGCGATACTTTGCGCCACGTTGTCTTCGGTGACGGTGAAGTCCTTGGCGGTAAGGCCTTCCACCGGCTTGCCGCTCTTGTCGGTCACGGTGACGGTCTCGATCACCAGTTGCTGCGTGACCGTAAACTTGACTGGGCCGTAACCGGCCGCCGCAGGCGGATTCGGTTGCGGCTGTTGCTGCGCCCCGGCGGCCAGCAGCCACAAGAGAATGGAAGCGGTAACCCATCGCATCGTTTTCAATACCTCCAGCGGAGTGTTGCCTGCATGCTGCGCATGACGTTGGCGCTCGCAGGCAGACCGAAATTGCTGGCCCCCACCACCGTGCCCCAACTGGGGAAAGTGACGTGGTTGAGCACGTTGGTGGCATCGAACCGTACGTCGAAATCGCCAAACGAGCGGCCCATCGAAGCATTCATCACGAACTGGCCGGGCCCCACGATGGAGTTCCTGCCCGCATTGCCCCACAAACCCGCGGCGGGAATCCGGTAAGCGGCAGGGTTCAGGAAGAGGCCCGGTGGCGCATCGTAGAGTGATGCCCCCGTGACGTCGGGCCGGCTGGTTCCCGCCACTCCGGACCCGCGCGTCACGAAGGGCAAGCTCGGCGAAAGCGGCATCCCGCTACCCACCGTGATGTTGCTGACGAAGGTCCAGCCTTTGAAGGCCGCGCCCCTCCAGCCGTGCAACAGCGTGCCGCCGGCCACTCCGATGCCCGTGGTGAATTGCGCCTGGAGGTTCACCTGGTGGCGCTGATCGAAACTCGATGGCCCGTGCTCGCCGCTGAGGTTTCGCCAGTCTTGCGCAATCACGCTGGTGCCCTGTCCCCTGCCCCCCAGGGCGGCGTTGTCGAAGGCCTTGGCGTAGGTGTATTGCAAGGACGCGGTGAAGCCGTTGTGAAGCCGCCGCCGCAACTGTAGTTGGCCGGCCTCGCGCGTCGAGTTGCCGTTGGACGTCATGAAGGCGTAGCCCGAGGGGCACGCGGGGCAGGGATTGGCCGCGCCGGTTGGGTAAGTATTGGGCAGGAAGACCTGCACCGCCCGCGTGCCCTTGATGCCCAGATAGGTCGCCGTGACCACCATGGATTCGAACAGGTCGCGCTGCACCGACACCTGCCAGTTCTGGGCGTAGCCGGCCAGGAAGTTCGGGTCGATGGCGAAGGTGTTTGGCGTAAGGCCGGGAGCCGCGATGAAACCGTTAGCCAGGGTGAGCGGATTGCCCGGGCCGTTGGCCACGCTCAGGCTCTTCGACAGCGGCGATTGCTGTGCCATCTGCATGGCGATCGCCTGGTAGACCGAAGTGTTGTAGTAGACGCCGTAACCCCCGCGAATCACCATCGACGACCCGAAAAACGGATGCCAGGCCAGCGCGATGCGCGGTTCAAAACCGTGCTTGTCCGGTTGCACCAGCGAGTCCGGATAGTGCTGCCCGGTGAGCGCCCCCGCGGGGCTGCTGCCGAGCACCGGCGTCACCGCGGTAAAGCCCGGCGCGATATCGAGGTTCACCAGGCGTCCGTACTTTTCCACGATCGGCGAACCGTATTCCCAGCGCATGCCGGCGTTGATGGTGAGGGAGGGTCCAATGCGCCAATCGTCGGTGAAGTAGGCGTCCCACATCGACGCCCGGAAATATTTGTCGGCGTTGCCGTACGCAATCGAGGCCGCGTCCGGTATACCGAGAAGAAAACCGCCAAAATCCGAACCGGTCGCGGCCCCGGTAAATGTGAACGAACCGCGCGGATTCTGTTGCGACAGCGCATTGAACTGCTGTCGCCGGACGTCCATCCCCATGGTGACGTTGTGCGGCCGGCGAACCCACAGGGCCGTCGGCGAAAACGACAGCGTCTGATTGCGCGTGAAGGACTGCACTCCGTCCGTCAGCGGCTGGATTCCGCTGGAAAAGTTAAGCGTCGGCGGACCCCAGTTGGCAGGCTCCTGGTTGTTGCCGGTGATTCCCGCTTCGCCCGACACGTTCACCCGGTTGGCGAAGAATGGCACGGTGCGGAGCGCGAACCGGCTGTACTGAAGCGTCAGGTTGACGTTGAAGCGCTGGCTGAAGATGTGCCGGTATCCGGCGCTGGTGTTCCAACCCGCCATACCTGTGGTGTCCAGGAAGCCGAGGATATTCGGATTGTCGGCGCGGCTGTTGCGGTAGGCAATCGTTCCGTTCACGAAATTCCTGTTGTTCAGGGTCTTGTTGGCGCGGCCTTGAAAATCGTCCTGATGCAGGATGTCGACGATCGGGATCTGGTAGTTGTAACGCGCCCCAGGCGAATTCGGCAGCGGGTACCAAGCCAGCAGGGCACGAGCCTGCGGGCTGATGCGGTTGTCCGGGATCACATTTCCCGGAAACGGCGGGCCGTTGGCCGGATCCACGATGGTTTCGGCCAGGTCGCCCGCCCGCTGCTGCGCATCGGGCATGATACCCGGCACCGTGGTGGCATTGCTGTTGCGCGTCATTTGGTAGTTGAGGAAGAACTGTCCATTGCCGTGGATCAGGTGCGGAATCAGCAGCGGGCCGCCGAACGAGGCGCCGGCCCGGAGCTTGTCGTAAGCCGGCTTGGCGGTGTTCTGGCCGTTGATGGAAAACGTGCGCGCGTCCAGGTTGGAGTTGTCCGTGATCAGGCTGACATCGCCCCGGAACATCGAGCCTGGGCCCTTGCGCGCATTCCCGATGGCGCGCCGTTCCACGCCGTTGCTCACGCTGCCGTTGACCACGAAGGCGTCGGAGGCAGTCTGATTGGTGTCGGCGGCCGGCATCGCGTCATCGCCTGGCGGAGGCCCGGCATCGCCGGAAGCATTGACGTCGGTGCGCTGGAAACCGGCCTTTGGGTTGGCTTGAGCGGTGGCTGCCCCCTTGCCCTTTTTGGCGGGCGCCACGGTCGCGCCCTGCGGTGGGACGGAGGCCGCCGTGGGCGAAGGAGCGCTCGGCGGCGACGGCGGCGGGGCCGACGCCTTGATCTCGTCGAACGGCAGCAGCTTTAACTCCCAGATCGGGTTGGGCGCGCCCGGCGCCACCGCCACTTCCTGTTGGATCGGCGCAAAGCAGAGCATCACGACCTGCATGTTCCAGACGCCGTCCGCCAGGTTCGCGAAGCCGTACTCACCCTGCGGATCGCTGATGGCGACGAACTTCTGGTCGCCTTGCACCGCTGTAATGGTAGCGCCGGGGACGGGCAGGCCGTTGAATTTGACCTGTCCCCGGTGCTCGGCGGCGCCGAGCGCCAGGACCGTAGCGAGCGCCGCTGCTGGCAGGATTGCCCGCCCCCCTAACGCCGCCACGCTAGTTCTCCGTCGGGACCTTTTCGGCCCCGTCGACAATCAATATCTCAATCGGGCTCTTCTTCGATTCCAGCTTGAGCCCGGCCTGCTCCTCCAAGATCAGGAAAATGAGCTGCGCCGGATCGGCCTGAAACTCCTTCATCTGGGCTTCATTACCGAGGTATGCCGCCACGTCGATGGTGATATCGTAACGGCCCTTCAGGCCGGTCTCATCGATCACGGGGCGCTGCAACGGCTGCGACAAAAGGTCGGCCGCCTGCGCCATGGTGACCCTCTGGATGGCCCCGCTGAACCTGCCCGATCTGCCAGGCCCGGCTGACATCTCACCCTGGGTTTCCGATTCCTGGAACTTCGGGCCGCCCTTCCCCACTACCAGCGCATACACGGCCATCACCTTTTCCTCGCGATGGAAGGTCAGTTTGAAGCGTTCCGCCAACAAGGTTTGCAGCATCAGCCGTAACTGGTCCTCGGCAACCTCGCCGGCCGCTTTGCAGGCGATATCGTAGCGTTCGGTCTCGATCCAGCCCGGTCCCGATACCTGGTACTGCTTCACGTTGTATCCCCACTGAATCGCGGATCTCAGGCTGACATTGCGCATGGTGAGGCTGCCGGGCGTATGGTCTACGCGCTCGCGGCGGCTGCCTTCGCCGCCGGCGCGGCCGATCTGGCTGACCTTGACGGACGCCACTTCGAAAGCCGGCGGCGCTGCCGCGGGCTGGCCAAACCCGGCTATGGACGCTGCCAGGAGGAGGCCGGCGCCTGAGACGGTTCGCATGGGCTATAGATCTCCTTGGCTCTTTAGACGCCGGCTTCGCTCCCCGATTAATTCTCGGTCGGGGTTTTTTCCACGTGGTCCACCACAATCAGCTCCACCGGGCCTTTCTTGGCGTCCAACTTCAGCCCGAGTTGCGATTGCACGGCGGTGAATAGCGAAACGCCGTTGGCTTCCGGGTTGCTTGCCGAAGGCGCGTGACCTTCTCCCGCTCCGGGTGGGGGCGGCGGCAGACCTGGTATGAAATTGGGCCGCTGGCTTTCGTCCGGGGTCCAATCCAGCGTGAAATCGTAGTTGCCCTTGAGTCCGGTCTCATCGAGTACGGGGCGATCCAACTGGTTGGACAGCATATTGACCAGGCCGGACATTCCCATCATCTTGGCGTTGAGGTGGCCGCGGCCGTTCATCATCATCATGGGGCCGCGGGCCGCGCCGGGAGGAAACTGCGGCATGCCGTCCTTACCGATTCTGGGCGGGCCGTCGGGCCCCGGGCCGGAACCGGGTGGCGGCGCGTTGGGATCAAGCGGTTCGGACTCTCTCATCTTCGACCCGTTCTTGCCTACCACCAGAGCGTACATCGGCAGATCCTTCGTCTCGCGGTGAATGGTGAGCTTGAAGCGTTCCGCCAGCAGAGCCTGCAACATCTCGGGAACCTTCGATCGCGGGGTGTCGGGCGGCAGTTTGGCGAGGACGTCGAAGCGTGTCGAGGCCAGAAAATCCGGTCCCGAAATCTGATAATCCTTCACGCCGTAGGCCTGACGGATCAGTTCCTTGATGCTGACGTTGCTGTAATCCAACCGTCCGGGATCGCCGCCCAAGCGGACCATCAGTCTGCCGTCCACCGGAGGCGCGGACGGCTTGATGGAGGCCACTTCAAACGACAGGGGGGTGCTGGCGGACTGGGCGAATGCTCCGCACGCTATGGCAACCGCCAGGCAGCCACCTGCTATTGCTCGAATCATCTCGTGAATCTCCTTTTGTTCCGTGACAGCGGTCCATGCGCACCACTACTCATCAATTATGACGATTTTCCTGCGTAAGCGTTTGCGCCGATCTGTCCGGTCGCGTCGTTTTGGTGTACACCGGGATGCTTGCGTTCGTAACGATAACGTTGGCACGGCTGATTTTGTGACAACAACCCCCCGGGGCGGCCGCCAGGATTTCGCTCCGGCCCAACCGTCAGGATCGGGTGCGGCCGTTCCAGAGTGCCGCTCTGTCCGTGGACCAGCATGGTGGCATTCGGCGGCTGGTTGTATATCCTGGTAAACGGGCGGGTGGGCTACATCGTGGCGGGTGGCGCGCGGTTGGCCGCTCGCGCTTGGGGAGGTTCGCATCGTGTATCTGCAAAAGGCTCTCACCGTGATGGCCGCGGGCGAGTTGTATACCGACCTGGTGATGAGCGGCTTTGAGTGTTGGCCGGCGCCCGGCAAGGAGGCGTTCGCGCGCGAGTTCCACCGCGAGATCGGCGGCGCCGCGGCCATCACGGCGTGCGGCCTGGCGCGGCTCGGAACGCGCACCGGCCTGCTCGGCGTGGTGGGCGAGGACGGCGAATGGCTGACCGGCGAGTTGCGCAAGCATCGCGTGGATGTTTCGGATGTACGCACCGACTCCGCGGAACCGACGGCATTCACGGTGGCGGTGACCGCATCGGAGGACCGTGCGTTTTTCACGTATGCCGGAGCGAACCGCGAGTTTCCAGCGGCACTGACCGCGGCGGCCGGCTCCAAACAGCTCACTGGCGTCAAACACGTACACCTGGCGTTCGCGCCGGAACCGGCTACCGCGGCCGATCTGTTCCTGGCCATTCGCGGCAACGGCTGCACGGTCTCGCTGGACGTGGGGTGGCACGAAGATTGGCTGGCCGACCCGCAAGCGCTGGGGGCGCTGCGATGGATCGACCTCTTCTTCCCCAACGAAGCCGAAGCGGCGCGGCTGAGCGGCGAGGCAGATCCGGAGAAGTGCCTGGCGCGTCTGGGCGAGGCTGGTCTGAAGCGCGTGGCGCTGAAACTCGGCGAGCGCGGCGCGGCCCTGCTGTGGGATGGGCGGATTCTCTTCGACGGCGCCCACCGGGCGACGCCGCTCGATACCGCGGGAGCCGGCGGCTGTTTCGCCGCCGGATTCCTGCATGCGTGGCTGAAGGGGCGGCCTCCCGAGGAGAGCCTGCGCACGGCCAACGTCTGCGGGGCGTTGTCCACCGAGAAGTACGGCGCGGTTGCGGGCTTCCCGGACGCAGCGCGCTTGAAGCGGGAGTTGGGAGCGAGTGAATAAGTGGGGCAGGCAATCCTGCCGGTGAAATAGTTCTGAGATTTTCCTTCGGGCCGCACTACTCCACTCAATACTAGGCATGTTCCGATACTGGTGGACGGTCTGGGGCAGCTTCGCCCTCGCGCTGTCGATCACGGCCGCCGAGCCCGGCTTCAAAGCACAGTTCATAGGCGGTACGCTGGCGGGCGTGTCCGCCAAATCCAGCGTTCGCATCGACCTCACCGGCACGGAGGCGCTGCGGCTCTCGTCGGGAAAGGGCGAACTCACCGTCGCGTACGCGAAGGTCAACACCATCGAATACGGGCAGAACGTGAGCCGCCGGTACGCCGCCGCGGTTCTGATTTCGCCGGTCCTGCTGTTGAGCAAGACGCGCAAGCACTTCCTCACGCTGGGCTATACCGACGCCGAAGGCAAGCAGCAGGCGCTGGTGTTCCGCGTGGATAAGGGTGATATCCGGTCGGTGCTGGCGAGCCTGGAGGCGCGGACGGGCCGCCGCGTGGAATATCAGGACGATGAAGCCCGAAAGGCGGGCAAGGGATGAGGGCGCTCGCGACGGTGCTGGCCGCGGCGGCGATGCTGACGCCGGGAGCCCGGGCGCTCGACGATCCGCCGGCGCCGGCGGCCGTCGAAGACGCCAGCCTGCGGCAGTTGCGGGCGGTGCGGCGGGTCTTCGTGGACCGCATCACCGGAGGCGAAACCGCGGCCCAGATGCGCGAGATCCTGATCAGCAGCCTGGAGGCCACCAAGCTCTTCGTCCTGACGGAGAAAGAGGAGCGCGCCGACGCCTTCCTGCGAGGCGGATCGGAAGACCTGGTGTTCACCGACGTGCACCAGTCCTCGGATAGCCTGAATGCGCACGCCAACCTGAGCGTGCGCAGCGGCGGGTATACCAAGAGTTCCAGCGGGCAGGCCGCGGGCGTGGGGCTCGGGGAAAGCGAATCGGAGCGTTCCGCGGAGCGGCGTCACGAGGCCATCGCGGCGGTGCGATTGGTGAGCAAAGACGGCGATGTCATCTGGGCCACCACTCAGGAGAGCCAGGGCGCGAAGTTTCGCGGCGCCAGCGCTGACGTGGCGGAGAAGATTACGGCGAAGCTGAAGGAAGATTGGGAAAGGGCGAGAAAGTTGCGGTAACACGCACAGCCAGATTGGTCAATCGCCGCCCCGCTGATTCCAGGTCAGCAGAACTTTGGCGCCGGCTTTGACAGCGCAAGAAGCCAGCACCGCGTCGTAAGTAGATACCCGAGCAAGTCAGCATACTCCAGTAATCTTGTGACCCGCATCCCGTCTCGGATTCGACGGGCGATTGAGAAGCTTGAAACCTGTGTCGACAACGCTGCGCCCGCCGATGAGTTGCTGGATGCGTTCCAATGTACTTGTGCATGGGTTCCGTCAAGCTGCCCGAGTCTGATCCGGGCCGCCTTGCCAGGGAAGCGCCGCGCGCCGTGCCTGCGCTGTCGGACGGGCGGGAACCACCGTCCTGGGGCGGAGCAGGCTATTCGGCCCACTCTCTGGGTCAGATGAACAGCATGGGAGCCGGCCAGCGCTCTAATGCAAGTAATCCCACTCTGCCCCGCCGCGTTCCACCAACTTAGGCACATCGGATGCCAGTAAATAACCCGCGGCGACGAGCGATTTGGCGGCGGACTCGAACTTCGCCAGATACTCTTGGCGGCTGGCATAGCGTTCCTCAATGGAAAGGCGCGGGTCGCCGGTCTTCAGGCGTTCGGTCTTGGTTCGCGGGAACGGGATCCACGAGCCCTGCATGCTGAAGAGTTCGTCGGGGGCGCCGATATCGGGGGCGCGCAAGTTCCAACCAGTGTAAGTCGCCAGGGGCACCTGGATTTCGGGCAGTCTGACGCCACTTACTTCGTTGCCATCACGATCCACTTGCGGGAACACCAGCGGGAACGGAGCGCCCAGTTTGGGCGGCTCCTGCGTAATGACTCCCTCCTTGCGATATTGCGGTCCGTAGTCGGCATGCCAGGCGCGCGTGGTGCGAGTGGGGAAACTGACGCCGGGGATCTTGGGAAACTGCACGGCGCCCAGTTGGACGGCCTGGTCGGAGGACACCTTGGGATAAAGAGACTGCGGCGGCTCCGCGCCGTCCTTGACCCAGTTGTTCATCGCCATCAACAGCGCGCGCAGCGACCAGGTGTACGGGTTCGGATTCGACATGTTTTGCGTGTGGTTCTTCGGGGGCGGGAAGGCGGCCGGGCCGTGCTGTCCGCCGGCAAAGAAATACACGCGCGTCGAGGCCGGCAGGGGCGCATCCTTCTTGCCATCGATGCTGGTGTGGATCAGCGACGCGTCACGCCCGTAATATTCGTACGAAGAATTCGAGTAGAAGACCTTGGGCCACTCGGCCGGCTTCATGGCGTGAGTGAGCAGGCCATCGGTAAGGCCGCCGTCGGTTTCGTCGAAGTCGGTGAAGGGGAAGACGTCGCTAGGGTAGAGCGTGTTGAGGAAGGGGTGGCCGTCGCGCGAAGGCTGCGCGAATCGCAGGTTGAAACTGCCGCGGCCGGCGCCAGCCACGTGAGCCATGACGCCGTCGAAGACCTTGCGGCTGCGCTCGTCGAGGTTGAAGCCATCGTACAGAAAGGTGCGCAGGAAGCGGCCGCTCTGCGACACGCCGAAGGCGACGGCCCGCTTCAAGTAGCGGTTCTGGTCGCCGAGGACTTCGTCCTTCGCCCCGCCGTACTTGAGGAACGAGATCATGTCCCGCATGGCTGCCATGCCGGCGCCGGCGACCGGCGGGTCCTGCGCGGTGTACACCAGTTCGTAAATGCGGCCGGGCTCGAAGCCCGAATTCATCACCAAGTTGGTGGCATTCTCGATGTGCCACTGGGCGCGCGGCACGGCTTGGCGCGGGCCTTCGACCCGGTCGCGAACCGTGAGGGTCAGGGCGGCATCGTCGGGATTCAGCACCGGATAGGGACGGTGGTTGCGGTCGGCAACGGAGTGGCTGAGTTCCTGGCGGTCCACCGTAATCTCGGCGCGCACCGGACCTTTGAGGCCTTTGGCCACTGGGGCATAGAAGCGCATCAAGTTCGGTGTGTCGGGGACGTCGAACTGCCAGCCCAGCCAGACCAGGGTGTAGCCCTGTTCGAGGAGGAAGCCGTCGCCCAGTTCGCGCTCCGTGCGGGGATCGGTGGCGCCGGCGGCACGGTTGAAGGTGCCGAGCATGCCCTTGCCGCCGCGGTTGGAAACCTCAAACAGCAGCGAGCCGTTGCCGGCGCGCGCATCCTTTGGTTTGAGGATGTAGATATCGGACGAGAACTCGACCTGGCCCGCTGCGTTGCGGGGCGCTTTGTCGATATCGACGATGATGCGGTTGGCGAGGAGCTTCGGGTCCACGGCGAAGTAAGCGCGGCCAACGATCCGTTCGTAGGCGCCGGTGGCGCCGAAGGCTTTGGCGTCGAGGACGTCCGAACGCTCTTTCACCTCGATGCGCACCAGGGCGGCCTGGGCGAGGGAAGACAAGAGAAGAGCGGACAGCGTGAGGCGGCGATGCATGGGGATATTGTATAAGGAACCCGACGCGGGGGCGCGGGCGGATGAAAGCTCAAAGCTGATGCCTGAGCGCTTGCCTACGGTAACGCCATCGCCTTCGCGCTGCCGTAGTACAGCCCGTTGAAGAGCAGCTTGTAGGTGCCGTGCGGCTGGTCGCGGAAGTTGACCTCGGGACCCAGCAGCATCACCTTGCCTTCGCCCACGGAAGCTTCCGCCACCGCCGTGCCGCCATCCAGATACTGCTGGCCCCAGGCCCAGCCGCTGTCCAGCACCTCGGAGCCCGAGAACCAGGCCACTGCCGACGTGTGCTTCAGTTCCGCATCCGGCTCCAGGCGGAACACGGGGCTGTTGTCGAAGAACACGTCCGCCTGCTTTGGCATGCCGTAGGCCAGCGGATTGTTGTTGTCGATGTTGGCCCGTAGCAGCGAGCCGGGAATATAGAACTTCTCCGGCGGGACCGCGCGGTCCTTGCCGTCCGGACCCTTCTCGGTCAGGTAGCTTTTCACTGGCAGGCCGAAGACTTCGGCCAGACTGGTGGAACTGCCGATGGTCACGATCGACCCGCCCGACTCCACAAACTTCTTCAATTGCGGCATGGACTTGTCGTCACTGATGCGGCCCACGATCCCGTTATATTCCGGTGGAAGGGTGGCCGGGTCGGGCGCGGCGAAGCCGCCGCCTCCGCCGCCCCCACGGCCGGTTGCCGTGCCACGGCGAATGGCGCCATCGGCGAACACCAGCACGTCAAACCTGGCCCTGAGATCGCCGGCATCGAGCGTGGATGGATACACCCGCTCGAACGGAAATTCGTACTGCTCGAACAGCCAGCGCGTCCAGCCCGAGGGCATCGACCCGCCGTACTGGTCGTAGAGCCCGATGCGGATCGGCTTCAGCTTGAGGGCATCGCCGGTGGGCGCCTGGGCCACGGCGTAGACCGGAACGCCCGCGTCTTTGGCCGTCTTCTCCAGGACGCCACGCGCCGCCGACGATGCGGGCACCCAAATCGCGCCGGTTCCCAAGTCCTGCCCGTCCGCCGTCTGCGCCTTCTTCAACCAATAGACGTCGGCGCCGGCCTTGAGCAGCCGGTTGATGGCGATGAATGAGTTGTTGACCTTGTGGCTGACCAGGTAGCCGGCGGGGCTCGATGGCCCCATCACCGAACTCGGAGGCGGCGGCAGCAGGCCGCTGATTTTGGTGTAAGGACCGTCGGGCACGGCGTCCAGGACACGGTCGAATTGCACGCCCATCTGGTAGGCCAGGGTCCAGCCGGTGATGTCGTAGGGCCGTTTGGGCGGCCCGCCGGGATAGGCGAAATCGTTGGGATGGTCCTGCGGTTCGAACATGTCCATGACGTGCGGGCGGAAGGCCTGTGCGGTCTTGATCACGTAGGAGCCGGCCGGGTACGTCTTACCCGCGACCTGGAATTGCGCCGAGGCCTTCATCACGGTGATGCCGGTCTTGAGGAGCGCGTTGACGAACTCGGTGGCGTTGGCGAGATCGGCCTGGTCGGAAGGGATGATGTAGCCGCGCGGATCGCGCATCTTGGGATCGTGCAGTACGCTGTTGTAGAGTTCCGCCGGCAGGGTGCGCGCGGCCATGCCGAACGACCCGCCACCGACGGCCGCGTCGCCGCCTGCCGCCATCTGCCCTCCGCCGCCACCCCGGCCGCCGCGTCCTCCGCGCCCGCCTCCGCCGGCCGGCGCCGGATTGGCGGCGGCTGCGGCTTCGAGCGCCGCGATGCGTTTCGGCGTAACGGTCCAGTAGTCGCGGCTGCCCTTTTCGATGGAGTTCATGCCCATGCGCCAGAAGTTAAACAGGAACGTCTCGCGGTAACGCGAGGCCAGATCGAGAATGGCCCGGTTGTTGGTCATTTCGTACTCGATGGATTGCCGGTAGTGCCACTCCTGCGGCACGACGGGCAGGGGCCAATCGCCCTGCGGCAACTGTTTCTCGGCCACCAGCGGAATGGTCATGGGGGTCGGGCTGCCGATGATTTCGGTGAGAATTCCGATCATGTTGTGGAAGTAGGTGACGGTGCGCAGCCCGCCATTCCACCACGTGGAGTAGTTGGCGCCGGTGCGCATGGCGCTTCCGCCTTTGCCTTCGGCCACCAGGCGGCTGTGCATGGCGGTGCCTACCAGTTCGATTCCCAGCGGCACCAGCGGATCGAAATTGTAATTGAAGGGATCGCGGAACGGCGGCATGAAGATCACGGCGCCGGCAGGCCCCGTCTGGTGGTGGTTGTACACAATTTGCGGAAACCACTCGCGGAACATCTGGTGGTTCATGTTGGTGGTCTCCCGCATGTTCGACATGTAGAAGTCGCGATTGTCGTCGTGCCCAATGTATTTGGCGTAGAGTCTCGGCAGCCCGTTCATGCTGCGCTGCCTGGACTCTTTCAGCGGCGCGTTGGGATTCTCCGAACCGCGCATGTACCAGTTGGCCACCAGTTCCTGGCCATCGGGGTTGGCAGGCACGCAGAGAACGATCACGTCGTTGAGAAACCGCATGGTCTCGGCGTCGGTGCGGCTGACGAGTTGGTAGACCGTTTCCATGAGCTGCTGCGAGCCGACCGTTTCCGAGGCATGCAACCCTCCGTCGATCCAGACCACCGCCTTCCCCTCGCGTGCCAACTCGCGCGCCTGCTGTTCGGTGACGCCTTCGGCGTGCGCCAGCTTGGACGAGATCTCTTTGTAGTGGTCCAGGTTCCTGATGTTTGCGGGCGAGCTGATAATGGCCATCCAGTGGTCGCGGCCCTCCTCGGTTTTGCCGATACTAACCAGCTTCATGCGATCGCTTTCGGCGGCCAGTTTTTTCCAGTGCGCCGCAAGCTGGGTGTAGGAGGCCATCTGGTAATCGTCGCCGATATTGAATCCGAAGGCGTCGTTGGGAGCGGTGACTTTGGGTGCAGTCTGCGCCGCCAGCGCACAAGCGCAAAGCGCGGTTGCGGCAAGGTACACGTATACCCGGAACGGTCGGGACGTCATGAGTGAGAGTGTATCCTGCTTTAGGGTGCCCTCGCTACGGCACGTGGTGCGCTCCGAGAGCACGTCAGTCGCGGCAAATTGCTTCGTGTTCAGCATACGCTCGGCCTCGTCGAGAAGTCCCCGAACGCGCGAGCCGATGTCCCGGGATTGTGCGAAGATGTCACGACGAAGACGGTCGCGCTCCTCGCCCGCGGGTCCGGAGTGGTCTGGCATAAGTACGCCTCGAGCAACCAGAATACCCAGTTCCCAGAGCAGCCTGCGTCCGCGACCTGACCGCCCTCTTCTTTGGCCGCGTTGGCCGACTTAGCTCCGTCGCGTCGTGGGCGAAGCAACACGCGGGGCCGATAGGCTTGGGAGCGAAGACCTACTCCGCGGCGGTGAATACCGCAATCTCGATCTCGCCGTCCTGTCCAGAGTGACGCGGATTACCTGCCGCGCATGGATGCGCCCGCGTGCGATGAAGTCGATGTGAACGTTGTTTCGGTTTGACATGGCGGCATCTTGTCCTATAGTCTCCGAAACCGCTTGCAAAGGCCGGACTTCGGCGCGACCGGAATCTACAAAATAGGATTTACGGCTCCTCTCCCGCAAGCTTGCTTCCAAAATTGGAAGATCCAAAGCGCACCAGCAGGACTCTGGGGGAAGCGGTATATGAACCTGCGGTTACGGTAGTGAAATTCCTGTGAATCCTGTTGCATCGGATCTCTTTGTGGCTTTATATTAGTAGGGCTAGCGAAAATTCATTTAGGTGAACGGGAACGCCAAGAGTGGCAGCGGGAATTTCCGACGCGGCCCACGGCGGGCCCACGCTTGGGGTCAACGGAGAGGTTCAATGAGGTTCAGGAACGGGAGAACCCAACCAGAACCAGCGGTGGCACAGGCTCTTCCGCGCCAAGCCGGACTACAGCACGCGCCGCTGCCAATCCGTTTTTCATGTTTCAAATTTCAATTACTGAGGAGGCAAAAATGAACCAGGTTAGTTTCACGCGGGCAACACTGCTCGCCCTCGTCGTGCTGCTGTGCGCGAGTCTTGCAATCGCGCAATCGGACTTGGGCTCGATCTCGGGTTTCGTCAAAGACCCGAGCGGAGCCGTTGTCCCGAAAGCCAAAGTCACGGTCAAGAACCCATCGGGTCTGGAGCGCCAGGCCACGACCAACGATTCCGGTTACTACATCATCACCAACATTCCACCGGCAGCCTACACCATCAGTGTGGAGGTTGCGGGTTTCAAGAAGTACGAGAGCACGAACAACAAGCTCGATGCCAGCGCTTCGTTGAGCGCGGATGTAATCCTTACTGTCGGGTCGGCGGTGGAAACCGTCGAAGTCAGCGGCACCGCCCAGGTCCTGCAGACCGAATCGGCTTCCGTTCAGAAGGACGTCACCCGCGAGCAGATCGACAGTCTCGAACTCAACGGGCGTAACCCGATCTTCATGGCCAACCTTGTCCCCGGTACTCGCGGCGGCAACCTGGCCGGCCTTTCGTTCAATTTCAGCCAGGGTCCGAGCAACATCAACGGCGCGCGCACGCCGGAAAGTCTGATTACGTACGATGGGGCGCCGGCCGTTCGCACGCGTTCCAATGGCACCAGCCTGGGTGCGGCCGACGTGGACTCCACCTCGGAAATCCAGATTCTCACGGCAGCCTACTCGCCCGAATTCGGCCGCTCTTCCGGCGGACAGATCCGCATCATTACAAAAAGCGGCGGCCAGCAGTTCCACGGCGCGGTCTATGACTACGTCCGCAACGACGTGTTTAACGCCAACACCTGGGCGCGCAACCACACCCTTGGGCAGCAGTTTACTGCGCCGATCAACTACAACCAGTTCGGCTACAACATTGGCGGCCCGCTCTACATCCCGGGCAAGTTCAATACCGATAAGAGCAAGGTCTTTTGGTATTGGGGCCAGGAGTGGGTGCGATACCGCTTCACCGACATCAGCAGTCTGACTGTGCCGACCCTGTTAATGCGCCAGGGCGACTTCAGCGAACTGCTTAACCCAAGCAACGTCTTCTATGGAAAAGTGACGCAGATCAAGGATCCGACCACCGGCACTCCGTTCCCCGGTAACATCATTCCCAAGAGTCAAACCAGCCCCAACGGTCTGGGCATTCTGAAGGCGTGGCCGATTCCCAACTTGGGCGGCTACATCAACGGCAACCAGAACTGGTCCTTGGCCTTGAACCACCCGCAGCATCAGCGCAAGGATACGATGGCGGTGGACATCAACCTGAACGATAAGCAACGCCTCCAGTTCCGCCGCATGAACTATGCATTCTGGGAATACCAGCCCTTGGACGGCGGCACCAATGAGACGCCCAAGTTCTTCAACCGGCCCAACCAAACCAACTCTCTGAATCACATTTGGACGATCAGCCCAACCAAGGTGAATGAGTTCCTGGCCACGGTCAGCCTGGATGACGTCTATATCCCGGTGGATCAGGCTAACTTCCTCGATCGCACGACGGTCGGGCTGAATTACCCCTATATTTTTCCGCAGGGCAAACTGATCCCCACCCGAATTCCCTCCGTCAACATGACTGGCTTCTCCGGCTTGAGTGGTGGGCCCTATCCTTCGCATTCGGCGGGACCGATCTACGATGTTTCCGACAAACTCACGTGGGTGAAGGGCAATCACACGCTGAAGTTCGGCTTCCTGTACGAGAAGTCGGGTGAGAATGACAACGACGAAATCAACGTGAGCGCCTGCCCCACCTGTACTAACAACCAGAACGGCCAGTTCGCATTCAGCGATACCCGCATCGGTTTGCCGACGACCGGCGTAGGGGCAGCCAATGCAGCCCTGGGCCTGTTCGATACGTATTCGGAACTGGGCCAGCGCGCCTACACTATTTTCCGCGGCAGCATGTGGGAGGGATTCGCCAGCGACGACTGGAAGGTATCTCAGAAACTGCACGTCAACTATGGTGTCCGTTACACCGTGATCGTGCCCTATAGCGCTCTCTGGCGGAATATGGCTGCGTTCGACCCGGCTTACTATGACCCCAGCAAGGCCGTCACGGTAGTCGGCACGGGTCCGCTGGCCGGAACCATCGTCCCCAATTCGGGCGATCGTTACAACGGTCTGGTGATTCCGGGGACTGGCTTCCCGTCGTCCGCCAATGGCCGTTTCCCCGAAGCCGGCAACACCTCGCTCACCTATCTGTTCCGTGGCGCAAACTCTCGTTTCTCCGATATTCAATGGAACGATTTCCAGCCGCGCGCGGGCATCGCCTACGGGCTTAACGACAAGACCGTCATCCGCACCGGCGCCGGGCGCTTCATCACCCGCCTTGGCGTGAGCGATTCGATCTTCCTGGGCGGCAACCCGCCGTTCCAGCCCACCGCCAACGTCACGGGCGGCAGCGTCGACAACCCCGGAGGGACGTCCACCAATCTCCTGCCCTTGACCGTCACCACCCAGAGCAAGTCCTTCAAGAATCCCGAGGCCTGGAACTGGAACTTCACGGTGGAGCGCCAACTCCCCCTCGATTCCGTGGTTTCGGTGGGCTATGTGGGCCGGCGCGGCCTGCACCTGCAGCGCGAAGCCGATATCAACCAGCCGACCATCGCAACCGTGCTGGCCAACCCCGGCGTCAACCTGGATGCCTTGCGGCCTTACAAGGGCTACAATTCCATTCGCGAAAGCGACAACATTGCCCGCTCCATTTACAATTCCCTGCAGGTGAGCTGGAACAAGCGGTTCTCGAAGGGTGTGGGGTTCGGCCTGGCTTACACGCTTTCCAAGAGCATGGATAATGGCTCCGCCCAGCGCGACATCATCCCCAACACGTACTTTGCGGACAACCTTTGGGGACAGAGCGACTTCGATGTGCGCCACATCTTCATCGCCAACTACATCTATGAACTGCCGTTCTTCCGCAACCGCAACAACATGGCTGGCAAGCTGTTGGGCGGCTGGCAGATCAGCGGCATCGTCCAATTCCAGACCGGCACGCCTTCGAGCGTCGCCACCGGCAATGATTATGCCGGCGTCGGCCAGGATGGCAGCATGTCGAACGGCGGGCAGTTCTGGATCCAGAACGGCACACCGACGATCGTTCACCAGATTGCAGCCAACGGCGCCGCCGACGCCCTGTACTGGTTTAAGACCACGGACTCGAGTGGCAACCTGCTTTGGACCCAGCCCGCCAAGGGCACGTTCAATTCGCAGCCGGCCGGTTTCCGGAACTCGATCCACAACCCGGGCTTCGATAATTGGAACGCGGGGCTGTTCAAGACGTTCTCCTTCACGGAAAAGACCGGCCTGCAGTTCCGCGCCGAGGCCTTCGATGTGACCAACCACCCGAACTGGGGTGGCGCCAACTTCAACCCGACCAATCTTTCCACTTTCGGAAAGATCACCAGCAAGACCGGCGACGTCCGCAACATGCAACTCTCGTTGCGCTTGTTCTTCTAGCGGGACGGGCCTCCCGGCTTTCCAGGGGCAGGCCGGGAGGCCTGCCCCACTCACACCACCTTCGGCAATCTCTGTTTCCTGGTGTTCCATTCCTCGCTGGCAAAGACCTTCGGTCCCACCTGAATCATCCTTGGCAGCAGCACGAAAAGCGCCGCCGGAGTCCACGACTTGCCGTCGCGGGTGCGGTAGCCGCGCCGGTTGAGTTCGTCGGCCACGTGCGAAAGCGGGCGGTCCTCGACGATCATATCCAGGGCGATGATGACGATTTGCTTTTCCGTCGGGTTCTCCACCAGCCCCGCGCAATCGTCGGACACCTTCAGTCCGTAGGGGATTTCTTCGATCGCCTGAAGCGGCGGCTCCGCAGGGGCGGCGGCCGCCGGCCGCTCCCATTCGAGCGCGATCAGCTTCCATCCGGCAGAGGTCCGTTCCACCAGGTGTTCGAGAGTAGGCAGACCGGAGAGGGGTTCACGTATGCGTTCGTTCCTGGGCATGAGGCCTCCTGGAAAGAGACCCAGGCACGTGGATTGCCGCGCTAACCCATAGAAACAGAAAAGCGCCGGCGGCACGGCCACCGGCGCTTGTGGGATTTCGCTGTTCGGATCCGGGACAGGCTATGCCTTTACCGGCTTGTCCGAGGCCTTCCAGTGCTTCTCGTCCCAATACAGCGTTTTGCCTTCGCGGTAGGACTGGGCCGCCAGGTTGATTACCACTACAGCCTTGGCGCCGGTCTCGACATCCAGGTGCGGTTTCTCGCGCGTGCGCACGCAGTTGAGGAAGTTCCCGATGTGCGCCTCCATCATATCCTTCTGGTCGACTGGGATCTGGATGTCCTTGGTCCCGAACTTGCCGGCGTAGGCTTCGCCGCCGACGGCCCGCACGTTGCCATTGCGGCCGAGCACCTGCGGCTTCACGGTGATGTAGGGAACGTTGCGCTCGAACTGGCCGTGCTCCACCATGATGATGGTGCCCTCGTGGCCGCGGATCATGCCCGGAATGTGGGTGTCGTTGGCCATCGACGAGCTCAGCACCAGGGAGTGGCCCTTGGCATATTCGGCCAGCAGGTGGAAGGTGTCGGGCACCTCGCGGTCCGGCTTGCCGTCGGGCAGTTTCTTGAAGACGTAAATGCCGCCGGTCGCCATGACTTTGGTGGGGAACTGCGGCTCATCCCAGCAGATGTTGAGCGGCGCGATGACGTGGTAGAACAGATCGCTGGCAATGCCCAGCGAGTAGTCCCAATACTTGCGGAAGCGGAAGAAACGGTCGGCGTCGAAGGAGCGTTTGGGGGCCAGCTTGAACTGCGAGCCCAGCCACATGTTCCAGTCGATAAAGTCGTCACCCTTGCCGTCGGGGCCTGCCTTCTCTTCGATCGGCCAGTTCCACTCGCCTTCGGTCGAGTTGCGGTGGTAGGAGCCCTGGCTTTCGATCATCTGACCGATCATGCCGTCGGCGATGGCTTTCTTGGCCTTCCACCAGATGTCGGCCGAGGTGGTCTGCGAACCGACCTGCAGGATGCGCTTGGTCTCCTTGACCGTGGCCACCAACTGGCGGGCTTCCTCGTTGGTGTGGACCATCGGCTTTTCGAGATAAACATCCTTACCCTGGTCCATGGCGTCCATGGCCATTTTGGCGTGCCAGTGGTCCGGGGTGGCGATGATTACGGCGTCCACGTCGGACTGGTTCAACAGCTCGCGGTAATCCAGGTATCCCTTGACCTTGTGATGCTCAGCCGCGATGCGTTTGCGCTTTTCGTAGACGTCGCAGACGGCCACGATCTGGCAGGCGTTGTTGTTCTGCTGGCCGAATTGGGCGAAGGCCTGGCCATCGTAATGGCCACGCCCGCCACAGCCGATGAGACCGATATTAATCCGGTCGTTGGCGCCGATAACACGGCTGCCCCCGCCGGATTTGCTGCTCGATTTGGCCGCGAAGGCCGAATTGGCCGCACCCAGAGTGAGGCCGGTCGCGCTGACGCTTTTGAGGAAATCCCGACGGTCGAGAGAGTCGTTAATCGACATAAAAACCCCTTATCTTTGAATGGAATACGTGGAATGTTCGAGGCCAGGCCGGGGCCTGCGGAAGGTCCGCCCGGAGATCGGCCCCGGACGGTTGCACCGGTGATGAATGCCTGAATACCGTAAACTCCATGAGACCGCGTTTCAGGCGATTTTGCAAGCGAACGCATGGTGGGGTAGGTCTATGGTATGCCCAGGGGGCCCGCCACTAGGGGCAAATCACCCAACCGGTTGCCGCGGCGGCATCCAACTGCCTGATAACAAACACAACTCCTTTGGTAGCCGAGGTGCATAATTAAGAGAGGTTCGAGGCCACAACTATGTTTCGATTCGATCAATTGATCCGCCGTGACATGATCGTCCGTGATGTGAAACAACGTCATTCTGAAACGATCCCCGTCTTTGAGCAGTTGCACTATCGCGCGGCATGCGATGACTGCGATATCGAAACGGTTGCGCGCAAGAACGGACTCAAGGTCCAGGACGTAGTGGAAGCACTGAATCAAGCCGTCTTCGGACCAAAGGAAATGGACGATGCAAGCAACCAGTAAAACCGCCCGCAAGAAGCTGCGCCAGAACCGCAATCAGCCGCTGGACGTATTCTTTTCGCCGAAAACCGTGGCTGTGATTGGCGCCACCGAGAACCCCGGCACCGTGGGACGAACCCTGTTGTGGAACCTCGTCACCAGCCCCTTCGGGGGCACGGTCTATCCGGTGAACCCCAAACGGCCCAGCGTTCTGGGCGTGAAGGCTTACGCCTCGGTTTCGGACATTCCGGAACCGGTGGATCTGGCGGTGGTAGTGACGCCTCCGCCGTCGATCCCCGGCATCATCAAGGAATGCGGCGAGCAGGGCGTGCAGGGCGCGATCGTGATCTCGGCCGGCTTCAAGGAGGTCGGGGCAGAGGGCGCGGCACTGGAGCGGCGGTTGCTGGCCGAGGCGCAGGCCGCGGGCATCCGCGTGATCGGTCCAAACTGCCTGGGGGTGATGGCGCCGCTCACCGGCATGAACGCCACGTTCGCCACCACCATCGCGCGCCCGGGATCGGTAGGCTTCATCAGCCAGAGCGGCGCGCTGTGCACGGCGGTGCTCGACTGGAGCCTGAAGGAGATGGTTGGCTTCAGCGCCTTCGTTTCGGTCGGCTCCATGGTGGATGTGGGTTGGGGCGACCTGATCTACCATTTGGGCAACGATCCCAAGACGCGGTCGATTGTGATTTACATGGAATCGATCGGCAACGCCCGGTCGTTCCTGTCGGCCGCGCGCGAGGTGGCGCTCAACAAGCCCATCATCGTGATCAAGCCGGGCCGCTCGGCAGCCGCGGCCAAGGCCGCCGCCTCGCACACGGGCTCGCTGACCGGCAGCGACGAGGTGCTGGACGCCGCCTTCCGGCGCTGCGGCGTGCTGCGGGTCAACAACATCGCCGACCTGTTTTACATGGCGGAAGTGCTCTCCAAGCAGCCCAGCCCCAAGGGACCGCGGCTGACCATCGTCACCAACGCCGGGGGCCCGGGCGTGCTGGCTACCGATGCCCTGATCATGGGCGGCGGCGAATTGGCCGAGTTGACGCCCGAAACCATGGAAGCGTTCAACGCCGTGCTGCCCTCCACCTGGAGCCATAACAACCCGGTGGACATCATCGGCGACGCCTCCCCGGAGCGCTACGCCAAAGCGCTGGAGATCGCCGCCAAGGATCCCAACAGCGACGGCATGCTGGTGATTCTCACGCCGCAGGCCATGACTGATCCGACCCGCATCGCCGAACAGTTGAAGCCCCTGGCGCGGCAGGAAGGCAAGCCGCTGCTGGCAAGCTGGATGGGCGGCGTGGACGTAGCCGCCGGCGAAGCCATTCTCAACCAGGCCAACATTCCGACCTTTCCTTATCCCGATACGGCGGCGCGCGCCTTCAACTACATGTGGCAATACAGCTACAACCTGAAGGGGCTGTACGAGACGCCGGCCCTGCCGGAGGATTCCGACGCCTGGTCGCCCGACCGCAAGCTGGTGGACAGCATCATTCAGAAGTCGCGCGCCGAGGGGCGCAGCATCCTGACCGAGTTCGAATCCAAGCAGTTGCTGAGCGCCTATGGGATTCCGACGGCGCAGACGATCATCGCACGCGATGCCGCCGCCGCGGTGAGCGCGGCCGGCCAGATCGGGTACCCGGTAGTGCTGAAACTGTACTCGGAGACCATCACGCACAAAACCGATGTGGGCGGCGTGCAACTGAATCTCGGTTCGGCGGAGGCCGTGGACCGGGCATTCCGCGCCATTGAGGCTTCCGTGACCGAGAAGGCCGGAGCGCAGCATTTTCAGGGCGTGACCGTGCAGCCCATGATCAAGCTCAAGGACGCCTATGAGCTGATCATCGGTTCGAGCCTGGATGCGCAATTCGGCCCAGTGCTGTTGTTTGGAACCGGCGGACAACTGGTGGAAGTCTTCAAAGACCGCGCCCTGTCGCTGCCGCCGCTGAACACCACGCTGGCCCGCCGCATGATGGAGCAGACCAAGATCTACAAGGCGCTGCAGGGCGTGCGCGGCCGCCGCCCCGTGGACCTGGAGGCTCTGCAAGTGCTGCTGGTGCGCTTCAGCGCGCTGGTGGCCGAGCAGCGCTGGATCAAGGAGATCGACATCAACCCGCTGCTGGCATCGCCCGACGGGCTGATCGCGCTGGATGCCCGGGTGGTGTTGCACGGGTCCGAAGTGACGCTGGAAGGCCTTCCCAAATCGGCCGTCCGCGCTTATCCCAACCGCTACGTGGCGCCCTGGACCATGAAGGACGGCACCTCGGTCATGGTGCGGCCGATTCGTCCGGAAGACGAACCGGCGATGGTGCGTTTCCACGAGACGCTTTCGGAGCGCAGCGTGTATCTACGCTATTTCCACCTCATGAACCTCGAGCAGCGCACCACCCACGAACGGCTGACGCGCATCTGCTTCATCGACTACGACCGCGAGATGGCGCTGGTGGCCGAGCACCGCAACCCCGAAACCGGCGAGCCGGAGATTCTAGGCGTGGGCCGCATGATGAAGATCCACGGCACCAGCGAGGCCGAAGTCGCCGTGCTGATCAGCGATCAATGGCAGAACCGCGGCCTCGGCAAGGAGTTGCTGGGCCGCCTGATCATGGTGGGCGCCGACGAGCGGCTCACCAGGCTGGTGGCGGACATCCTACCCGACAACCGCGGCGTGATGCGCATCTGCGAGAAGCTCGGATTCAGCCTGAAGCATTCGCTGGAGGATGAAGTGGTGCGGGCGGAGTACAGGTTCTAGCGGCATTCCGCGGCGCGCGTCATACGCCGCGCAGTACGGCCATGGGATCAATCCGGGATGCTCGCCGGGCCGGAATTTGTCCGGCCAGGAGGGCCACCGCGCCGAGTAGCGCGATCATCGCGGTGAAGATCGCCGGGTCGGTCGGCTCGGTAAGGAAAAGCAGGGAAGCGATCCCCCTGGCGAGGCCAAAGGCCCCGGCGCTTCCGATGGCGATGCCGATCAACGCCAGCCGCAGGGTCTGAGCGACGACGCCGAACTGAATCCGGGACGGGGTCGCTCCCAGGGCCATGCGGATGCCGAACTGCTGCGACTGCTGCGTGACCGAATATGAGATCACTCCGTAGATGCCAAGAGCGGCCAGGATCAGGCCGAAGCCCGCGAATGCAGAGACCAGCAGCACCAGAAAGCGCCGCGGCGAGACGGCGTGGTCCACGATCTGTTGAATGGCGCGGAACTGCGTCCGCGGCTGCCCCGGATTCAAGCTCCGCAGCGTGGACATCACCGCCGGCTCCAAGGCCGAGATCGGGAGCCGGGTGCGGACTACGAGTTCGGTGCCCTCGGGTTGAAACTGGGTCAGCGGGATGTACATCTGCACGCTGGCCTGGTCCTCGAGGCTGCTTTCGCGAACGTCCGCGATGACGCCCACGACGCGCGCTTCGCCGCGGCCAGGGCCGTATGCGGCCCGTCCGATGGGATCCTGCCCAGGCCATTCGCGGCGGGCGGCGGCCTCGTTGATCACGATGGCGTGCTGGGTGTCGGAGCGGTCCTGCCAGGAAATATCGCGGCCCCGGTGCAGGCGCATCCCCATGGTTTCGAGGTAGCCGGGGCTCACGACGTAGACGAAGGCGCCATGTTCCACCGTCTTGTCATTTACGTTTTCTTTGGCGAGCAGCTCCCAGCTCCGGTTGCGGTCGAGCGGCAGCATGTCCGTCATGCCGGCCGCTTCGATGCCGGGAATGGCGCGGACCCGATGCAAGATTTCCTGGAGGACGACCCCGCGCCGGACCATGCTGCCGCCATCGTTGAATTCGATCTGAATGGCGGCAACGTGGGCGGGCTCGAAGCCGAGATTGACGTCGAGCAGGCGCAGAAAGCTGCGCAAAAGCAGGCCGGCTCCAACCAGCAGCACGCACGCCAACGCCACTTCGGAGACGACCAGCGTGGATCGCAGGCGTTCGTGCCTTCTGCCCTGGCTCATACCCGGGCCGCTGTCCTTGAGCGCCTCGTGCAAATTGCCGGCCGAGACCTTGCATGCGGGGGCGAGGCCGAAGAGCGCACCGGCTGAGATCGCGATCAGGGCCGTCCACGCGAGCGCGGCGCCATCCACCCGCACGGTGGAGAGCAGCGGCAAGGCCATCTGGCTCTGACGCGCGAGATAGGACGTGACAGCCCAGGCGAAACCCAGGCCGAGCACCGTGCCGGCCCCCGCGAGCGCGAGGCTTTCGGTCAGCAGTTGGCGCACCAGCCGGCCCCGTCCGGCGCCGAGCGCCGTGCGCATGGCGAACTCTTTTCCGCGAGACGCGGCGCGCCCGAGCAACAGGTTCGATACGTTGATGCAGACGATCAACAGGATCAGGCCGACGGCCCACCAGAGGACGTAGAGCGACCGGCGCAGCCTGCCGCTCACCCGATCCTGCAAGCTGGAGAGGGTGGACTTGTAGTCGCTAAACCAGTCGCGGTGGACTGCCTTGAGCTGCGGAAACAGGAGATCGGATTCCGCCTGCGCCCGCGCCAGCGACACGCTGGGCTTGAGCCGGCCGACGACCGCCAGCGTATTCCCCCAGGTTCGCCAGAAGTCCATATAGGCGGGGACGAACAAATCCACCTGCATCCCCGGAGAGAAGACCGAGCCGAAATCGAAAGATGCGGGGAGCACGCCGATGACGGTGACAGGTCCGGTGATATCGGCGGGCGCGGCGTTGAGGGTGATGGTCCGCCCGACGATGGCCGGGTCGCCGCCGAACTGGCGCTGCCAGAACCGATAGCTCAGCAGCGCGGCGGCGCGGCCGCCCTGGTAGCACTCCTCCGGTGTGAAGAGCCGTCCCAGCGAGGGCTCGACGCCCAGCGTTGGAAAGAGGTTTCCGGCCACTTGAACGCCGACAATGGGCAGCGGATCGCCCAGGCCCGTGAGTTTGTATTGAACAGAGTTGAAGAAGGTCTGGTAGCTGGTTACGTCTTGGAATGACCGGTTATGGCGGCGGAACTCCTCGAATGCGGAGACGGTGTAGGTCTGTTCCGAAAGGCCGCCCTTGCCTCCGTTGGTGGCGAACCAGACCAACCGGTTCGCATCGCGGAAAGGAAGCGGGCGCAGCAGGATGGTGTTGACCACGCTGAAGACGGCGACGTTGGCGCCGACCCCCAGGGCCAACACCAGAATGACGACGCAGGCAAACGCGCGGTCTCGCCGCAGCGTGCGCAGGGTAAAACGCAGGTCCTGGCGCAGCACGTCCAGCGGCGGCAGGCCTCGGGCTTCGCGATGCTGTTCCATCGCCTGTGCCACGCCGCCGAAGCGGACGAGCGCCTGGCGGCGCGCCTCGCCGGGCGTCATACCCAGGCGAAGGTTGTCCTCGATGGCGGCATCGAGGTGGGCGGCGAACTCGGCGCCGAGGTCCTCATCAAGCCGCGCGCCGCGGAAGACGGCGAGAATGCGGTTCCAGGCCCGGCGAAACGAATCGATCATCTTTCGTCCCCTGCCGGGGGAAATGCGAGCACCCGGCCGATCACATCGGTTAACTTTCGCCAATAGTCGGTCTCCTGGGCCGACTGCTTGCGGCCCTGCCTGGTGATGGCGTAGAACTTGGCCTTGCGATGGTTATCGGAGACGCCCCACTCGGCGGAGATCCAGCCCCGCTGCTGCAAACGCACGAGGGAGGCATAGATGGTCCCCTGGTTCAGCAGGACTGCCTCGCCGCTCACCCGTTCAATCCGGCGCGCAATACCGTAGCCGTGCAGCGGGCCCATGCCCGCGAGCGTCCGCAAGACCATCAGGTCCAGCGTTCCCTGGAGGAGTTCGAGTTTCTGTTTGCGCATGTTCCTTGTCTGTACATGTGGTATCGCCACATGAGCGGTTGGACGAAGCCGCGGGTAAAAAGTTAGGGCGGTGGTGGACTACGTGGTCGGGTATTCCCGCAAGAGGGCGATGATGGTCTGACGATTGCGGGCGCAAGCGGCCTCGATCCTGGGGCAAATACACGCTGGGCCACTCCCGCTTTCTCCGTGCGAGCTCGATGTGTGCCTTTTGGACCTTAGGGCACGAGAACTGCTTTTCAACGTGGAGATAGAGGCCAACCAAACCGGACACAACGCCGATCGGCTTAGTGCGGGGGTTCGCGGTCCACCACATGCTGCGGGATCAATCCCGGGCGGCCCATTGTATAGGCGTAGACCTCATCGTATGCGGCACGCATGGCACGGCAAATCGTCAGGAACGCAAGATCCAATCTGCCACTTCGGTGAGCGAGTCTGCAACCAGACTCGCATCCGGCGCAGCTATGTCGACCAAACGCGGGTCACTCGCCCAGCCCGAGCGCACCAGGCACCCGCGCGCTCCGAGGCGTGCGGCTGCGCGCAGATCCTCCGGAGAAACGCCGATTGCGAAGCAATCTGCCGGTTTAAGCCGGTGCTCCGCCACCGCGCGCTGGTAGAGCAGGGTGTTCGGTCTTTTACGCGGGCACGGCTCAGCAAACCGATGAGGGCATACAGACGGCCCGACGATACGTGCGCCGCGCGCCTGGAGACCGGCCGCGAAACTCGCGAACCAGATCTCGAACTCCGCCAACGAGAACAACCCTTGCGCGATCCGGCTCTGCACCGTAACCACCGGGCAGACGAAGCCAGGCGCCGGGAGTCGTGCGACTGCCGTGACGACGCCAGGAATCAATGTAAGCGCATCAAGCTGCGCGGGCTTCACTGGGTCGACCAGCGTGCCATTCAAGTCGAGAAAGGAGGCCGGACCGGTCACGTGGCTGTCCGGATGCGCAAAAGTGAGCACGGTTAGCTCCTCACTTAACAACCGGTGGCCATCACTCATGCGTGCCCGGGGCTCTACACTCTGCTCTGTACGAGTGGCGCGTGATCGGACCGGAGCGACCAAGCCCACTTGTCGGAACGGGAATTCTTTGGCCCTCTATTTCGCAACGGTGTAGATGCTCCAAAATAATGTCACCCCTTAACTACAACGAAACTCTGTCACCCCAGGCAATCTGTTTTCGTTTTCCGAACATAGGAGGGGATTGGACATAAGCGGATGCCCGGAAGTGGTCGGCATGAAAAGTCCAACAAAAACTGCCACCAGAGGACCGTTGGAAGTATACTGGCTCTGTCCGAGAGGGCAAAACGGAAATGCCGGTTTATGAGCGTGCGAGCCCGTAGGTATGGTTAACTCATTAGTGGAGGGATAAAATGGCTCGTAACCAACTCTTCGCGGCAGCGGCCGCGTGTAGCTTAGCGATCTCTACAATCCAGCTGGTGGCTCAGCAGCCGACGTACGACGGTGCCCGTCCGGGGGAGCCCCCGTACAATGGCCCTAACCAGGCGGAGCGCGCGGCGGCTAGGGCGCGGGGATTGAACAGGAGCGACCGGCGCCTGCTCTACGTAGCTCTGCCTGGCGGCTCGGCTGGCGGGCAGTTTTCGTCCGAAATGAACGGGCAGGGCATCGTCGTTCTGGATGTCGACCGGAATTTCGAGTTCGTGAAGCGGATACCCACCTACAATACCGCCGCTGCCGTACGTCCCGCAGAAGCCGCCGGCATCGCCGCTAGTCCCGCGACAAACATGATCTATCTAGCCATGCGCGGCAGGCTCACGGCATTCGACTTGGCTACCGACCAGAAAGTGTGGGACAACACCTATGACGGGTTCTGTTGCGAACGGCAGGAAATCACGCCGGACGGCTTGACCATTGTGGCGGGTTCCAATCTGAGGAACTTCTGGTACGTCATCGACGCCAGGACCGGAGACATCAAGGGCAAGATCCAGGCCGCAGCAACGGATGCGCATAACATGGCGCTCAGCGCCGACGGCAAGACGGTGTTAATGGCCCCCAACGGGGTCACCGTGACGGTGGGCGATGTGCCTTCCATGAAGGCCATCCGAACCATCACCTTTTCCGACCATGTGCGCCCCTTAGTGATCAACCATGACGCGACGCGGGTTTACGCCAATTTGAACAACTTGCTCGGTTTCGAGATTGCGGACGTGAAAACCGGCGAGGTGATTAAGCATATTGAAGCGCCGGCCGAGATGTGGAAGGAGAAGTGGGCTAACAGAGACAAGCCGGGGGTGCGGTTTTTCGGACATGGCTGCCCCAGTCACGGCATCGCCCTGACTCCGGACGAGAGCGAGCTCTGGGTGGTCGACAACATCAATTACGGAGTGTTGGTGTACGACAACACTGGTGAATGGCCAGTATATCGGTCGTCGTTCCCCACGACGGCATCCGCCGACTGGATTACGATGGGACTTGATGGGCGGTACGCCTACCTTTCGTCCGCCGATATTGTCGATGTGAAGACCAAGAAGATCGTCGGGCAGATGAAGGACGAGTACGGAAGGCCCATGCACAGCGAGAAGTTCCTGGAGCTGGCCTTCAGAGAAACGCCGGGGAAGGAATATGGGACTGTTGGCGAGGTGAAGCTGGTGCGCACGGTGAGCCAGTTCGGACAAGGTATCCCGAGCGCCGTGCAGGCGAGGCTCGCCGCAAAGAATAAGCAGGCTGCGAGCTCGAAGTAAACGCCGGGCGCGCCCGTGGAGTAGGTGGAGCAGATGCTTCACCTGTGTTTAGGCAGCATTGGATCCGCACAGCTCGCACGTCCTCCCGGAGCTCCACTCAAGCTCCGAACGGATTGTCGCCGACTCGTACATTGGTCCCAAACGGCTGGGAAGTGCAGGGCGGCGGTCCTGAACTGAACGGTATTGCGGTTAGCTCACAAGCGCGACCGGTGACGGCTTCGACTCAGCGAACAGGGTTGCGCGGATCGGGTGGGCCTGACCGCTATGGGCCGAAAGGAAGCTTGTCACCCCAGAATCGTTCGATCAGCGGCAGGGCTTCGGGGGAAAACCCGGTGGATACGAACATGCGCCGGCCGCTATTTCCGGCGTCATATTCGGGATGCCGGTCAAGGTAGAACTTCAGCGCGCGAGCGGTGGCCTCCGGTTGCTGGATCATCCGCACACTAGGCGGTAGGGCGGCGGCGAAGAGATCGGCTACCAGCGGGTAGTGGGTGCAGCCGAGAATCACGCGGTCGGGCGTGACGTCACTGTTTTGGAGCAGTTCGCCCACATACTGTTCGACGAGGACGCGAAGATCGCGGCGCGGCAACCCCCGCTCGATCGAGGCAGCCAACTCAGGACAGGCCTGCTGCACTACGGTGATGTCGGGCCGGCGTTTGCGGATTTCGATCGGGTAGCAGCCGGTATCGACGGTGCGGCGGGTCGCGAAAACCGCAATGGTGCTAGAGCGCTGGGCTTCCCGGCCAGCCCCGCCTTCGTGCCAGCCCAAACCGGTCGCGGCCTCGATGGTCGGTACGACGATGCCGATGGCGTTGCGGGCCACCCCATCGTCCTGCCGGCGCGCGGGTAGCCACTGCTGCTGGATCCAGCGCAGCACCACCACCGAGGCCGTGTTGCAGGCGATGACGGCCAGCCGGCAGCCCTCGGCGAACAGGCGTTCGAGGGCCGCGCAGGTCAGGTTCAGCACATCAATGGGCGGCCTTGCCCCATAGGGTGCGTTCCGGTTATCCCCAAAATAGACGAAATCCCGCTCGGGAAGCGCCTCGATTAGCGCGCGATGCACGGTAAGCCCACCGAATCCGCTGTCGAAAACACCGATCATCCGAAAAGCCCTTTCCTTATCGATCCCATGGGACCATTCTTGCGCCTGCTGGCCGTCGATGGCGAGAACTTCGAGACGAAATCTTGCAGTATCCGCGATACAATGTCCCCAATCGCGGAGGGCGGAATATGCGGCAACTTCTGGTGACGATGATTTGCGCCGGGGCGCTGTATGGCCAGCCGGCGGCCAACGCGCCATTCGGCGGGCTGACCGCGGATTCATCGAGCCGCAGGCCGGTGGGCCCGTGCAAAGAACTGCGCAGCCTCACGAGCTTCGAACTTTCGGTGATCGGAGCTGCCTTGGTTCCGGCGACTGGAAATGCGCCCGAGCACTGCCGCGTCAGTTTGATGGCACAGCCCGAAATCAATATTGAGGTGAACCTGCCTTCGGCGTGGAATGGACGGCTGTACATGTTCGGCAATGGCGGGTGGGCGGGAGAGCCGTTCAATACGGCGGGGCGCGCGGCAAGCCGCGCGAAAGGACTGAAAGCCGGGTTCCTGACGGCGGCGACCGATACCGGACATAATGCCGGCCTAGAACCCGGTGCGAGCTTCGCGCTCAACCGTCAAAAACTGCTCGATTTCGGATTTCGCTCGTTGCACGTGACCGTGGAAACGGCGAAACTGCTGGCGCGGGCCTACTACGGGGCCACGCCCACCAAATCGTATTACGAAGGCTGCTCGCAGGGTGGAAGGCAGGGGCTCATCCTGGCGCAACGCTTTCCCGACGACTTTGACGGCATCGTGGCCGGCGCACCCGCCCTGTATCAAACCGGCACGCACCTGGCGCGGGCGTACTGGATGCAGGGATTGAACGCGAATCCGTTTCCAGCCTCGAAGCTGGGGCTACTGGCCGGCAAAGTTTACGAGCAGTGCGACGCCAAAGACGGCTTGCAGGACGGGCTGATCGACGACCCGCGCCGCTGCGACTTCAAACCCGCGCGCGACTTGCCGAAGTGCGCCGCGGGCACGGACCAGCCAAACTGCTTCACGCCCGATCAGATTTCCGCTCTGGAACGGATTTATGGCGACGTGATCAGCGAAGGGAAGCGGTTTTTTCCGGGCTTTCCCGTGGGCGCGGAAATCGCCGGACCGAACGGACAGAGCGGCTGGCTGGGGCAAGAGATTCCCGGCCCCAACGGCAGTGGAGCGTGGACGTCGTTCGGCTTCAATTTCCAGCGCTATATGGTGCCGTGGCTGAGAGGCGCAGGCGTCGAGATGGATGCAGCGCGTGCGTTCAGCCAGTTCGATATCGATAAGGATCCGCCGCGCCTGGAAGAATTGCGGCAGATTCTGGACGCCACGGATCCCGACCTGTCGGCATTCCGGAAGCACGGCGGCAAGCTCCTGATGTACTTCGGATGGGCCGATCCGCAACTTAACCCGAGGATGGGAGTCGAGTACTACGAAGAGGTAGTGGACAGGATGGGACCGGCGACCGGTGAGTTTTTCCGGCTGTTTATGGTTCCCGGAATGTTCCATTGCGGAGGAGGCGTGGGAACGAGCCAGTTCGATATGACGACTCCGCTGCTGAAGTGGGTGGAAGAAGACACGGCGCCGGCACGCATCGAGGCCAGCCGGGTAGTCGCGGCCAAGGTGGTGCGCACGCGCCCGCTGTGTGCGTATCCGCTTACGGCCCGGTACCAAGGCACGGGCAGCATCGACGATGCCGCGAACTTTATCTGCGCGAAGCGGAACGAGTGAACCAGGGTCGCCGGCACGACCGCTGGGCGGTGGTCATGCACGAATTTCGAGGTTCTGGAGGTACCGCAACAGTGCCTTTAGGACCTGCTCGGTCATATGCAGCTGCATTTCGACGCGCCGCAGACCTTCTCCCATCACGTGTTCGCCGAAGACCACCCGCCCATCCCCCAAATCCGAGTGCCGTCTCCAGATCGCAAAGAATCCATGGGGGACCGATACGTTCTCCTGCGGGTAAGGTTCCGCGTATCCTGTCGTCCCCACGCCGATGTCGGCATCATATTTCAGACAGACGCCCCGAGCCATCTCCTCCGCCACGCGCGCGGAGACAGAATTGACCTCTCTGGCATGTTCGTCGTTTACACCGAGGTGCGCTACTTTCTGTTTTCGACTGTACACAGTAAGGCCGCCTTCGAAGTATGTCGATGACCCGGATACAGATCCAATCGCCGCCTGAAGATTGCCTGTGGTGATGCTTTCAGCCACGGACAACTTCAGCTTGTGCACGTCCATTAGTGTTTTGATCTTCCGGGCATTGGTAGACATAGACTATTTTCGATCGCGCCCCTGGCGTGCCAAGAAGGTGTGGATGTGCTCAGCCTGTTCCGTGAGCCGGTCGCCCTGGTACTGCAACATGTGCACCCATTTGTGCGCCTCCGCGGCCTTGCGTAACATAAAAGGCAGATCGGCGTCACGGCGGAACAAATAAACCGATGGCTTCCGTAGCGCCAGCGCATAGCCGGCTTCGACGAGCGAACTGGAGCGTGCTCCTGTAGGGTAGATCAGGACGAAGTCCCTGCTTCTTTCGAGAGCTTCGAGATCTTTCCTGGCTGCAATCGCAGAAGGCTCAACGTTGCTGATCCTGGTAATCCGCTCCACTGCCGTATAGACACGCTCAAAGGAATTGTCCTTCTTCAGTTCTTCCGCCAAGAGCAAGACGTTAGATCTTAGTTGGGGATACTGGCTCGCGCGCACGCTGGTCATAGGAACCGAGATGAACACGTCGTACTTAGGCCGCGCGGGCGAAATCGCGTCGGGGACGATTCGCGGGGCTTCCCAGTCGTGCTCCTTCAGCGACGCGATATGATCGCACAATTCTTTGACAGCGGTTTCCGGGGCTGCGATGTCATACATCACCGTTCTGATATCGGCGACATCGGAAGGTAGTTTTTGTGGCTGTGAGCAGGAATCTGTAATGGACGTCAGTTTTGTGGGGATCTGAGGGTTGGCGGATTCTTTTGTGCGGTAGCATTTTGGGGCGCTGCCCCAAACC